>Ga0265338_10001152_pt1 | contig 43720 bp, 39 predicted proteins | sample 42126metaG_FD_193579 | JGI IMG/M metagenome (GOLD analysis project Ga0265338, IMG submission 193579) | Rhizosphere microbial communities from Carex aquatilis grown in University of Washington, Seatle, WA, United States - 4-21-26 metaG | ecosystem: Host-associated > Plants > Roots > Rhizosphere... | reverse complement strand
AGGAATGCTCGAAGTTGGTCACGGACGCGCCTGGATCGGCGCCGGCCAGCTTCCCGCCGACGAACATGAAGATCTGCGTGTTGCTGCCGGGGGTGATGCTGCCCTGCTGGTAGACGGCGGACACTACATCGCTCGCCTGGCCGCCGCTGGCCTCCTTCACCTTCGCCGCCTCGGTGCTCACCCCGAGTTGCTTCTCCAGGTTGGCCGACCGGGTGAAGCCGTCCACCGCCTGCGGGGCGACGACCTCGTGGGCCGGGCCGTTCGACCGTGAGAACACGCTCTTCACCAGCACGCCGGCGATCGCCCCCGCGGCGACGACGGCGATGACGCCGAGCGCCATCCACTGCCTGCGATCACCGCTGCGACCGCGGCGGCGGCCGACCGCGCGCCTGGTGGCGGTGTCGTCGTCCTGCCGCGGCCGCTCGAGCGTGCGGGTGAACGCCGCGGGTACCGGCTCGTCGGTCAGGTCGAGGTCGGCGAAGTGATCGAGCGAGGTGTCCTCGGCCCAGCTGCGCGGCCGGGTCGCCGGCGGCGCGAGCACGGCGGTGCCCGTGGTCCGCAGGCCCCTGGCCGGCGCGAGCGCGCGCAGGTTGTCGATGCGCGTCTCGTCGTACCTCGGGACGTCGAACCTGGTGTTGTCGCCCGGCTCGACCAGGGCCTTCATGTCGTAACGCGTGTCCGCCGAGCGTGCGCCGCGCCTGGAGAACGCCGCCGGAGGCGCAGAACGTGGGGGGGTGCCACCGTAACCGTCATTGCCGTACCCGGACGGCCCCGTTTCGCGCCGGACGTCGGCACCGGGCCGCCACAAGTTGTCTAGCCGGGTGTCGTCGTAACGCGGCACGTCGAACCGGGTGTCGTCGTACCGTGGCAGCGGGCCCGAGTTCGCCGGGCCGGCGTAGCGCCGCGGGTCGTCGTACCTGGGGTCGTCGTAGGAGAGGCGCCCGTAGCTGGGCTCGTCGTAGCCGACCGCCTCGAAGTCGCTCGTGCCGATGATGCCCGACAGGTCGTAACCCGGGCCGTTGATGCCGGGCATGGAGTAGTCGGACCCGTTGTAGGCGGCGGGGTCGTAGGCGGGCGGCTGGTACCGCACGGCACCGTTGTCCTGCTGGCCGTACGCGTACTTGTCGACGGCCTGGTAAGTGTCGTCTTCGCCGTCGTAACGGAGCGGCTGGTCGTAATCCCACGGCTGGCCGTGACGGTCGCCGCCCTGGTAGGAGCTGGCCGGCTGCTGCGGGTACGCCATCTCGATCTGCCCGCCGGTCGCGTAGCCCGGCCCGGCATAGCCGGGCTGTTCGTACCCTTGGCCAGGCTGACCGTACCCCGGCTGCGCGTACCCGGACTGGGCGTAGCCCGCCGCGGCGGCGGTGGACCCGTAACCTGACTGCTGCTGGCCGGATTCCACGAACCCGCGCACGGTCCGAGTGCCCGCGATACCCGCATCCTGAGCGGCCGGCCCCTGGTAACTGGGGTCGCTGTAGCCGCCGTCGCCGTAGCCCGCCCCGCTGAACGCGGCGTACGGGTGCGAGCCCTGGGCGTATCCGCCCGAGGGCCACGAGGCGTCCGGGCCGAAGGCGCCCCGTTGGTCGGCCGGCATCATGCCCTGGCCATCCCCGGTATGCGGCCATCCGCTCCTCATATGGCGGTCACCTCGTGTTGTCTGTGGTACCTGCGGTTCAGCAAGGTCACAACATCATCTCGGCAAATGCGTATCTTCGCTACCTGAACGGGCATATCAGATTTTCACTCAAGTAAAACCTTGGCAAAACGTCCCATTACCGGACATTTGCCCAGCAGCTTGTCGGCCGCCCGCGACCCAACGTAGCGCTCCGGCCGACGTGATGCGCGGAACTTACGGACGACTCGCCGTCTCATCCGCCGGTAATAAGCCGCATACCCGTACTAGACGTCGCGCCGCCGCAGGGCCGCGAGCCCGAGCGCGCACAGCGCGACTCCGGTGACGCACAGCCAGGCCAGCGCGGTCGCGCTCACGGTGCCGCCGGGCAACTTGGGGACGTGCGTGAAGGGTGATACGTCAAGGACCCAGTGGGATAGCTGGAGCACCTGGCCGAAGATGTTCAGCGCGACGGCGAGGCCCACCGCCGTCCAGCCGACCGCCACGCACCCGTCAGGCACCGCGCCGAGCGCCAGCATCGCGACGCCCACGATCACCAGCGCGGCGGGAAACTGCGCGACAGCCGCGCCCAGCATCCGGGCCGTCGCGCTCCCCGCGCCGCCCACGCTGAGCCCATAGCCGAGGCCGGTCGCCAGGCCGGCCAGCACGAGCAGCAGCGCCGTTCCCGCGACCGCCACGATCAGGTGGCTCAGGCCCCACCTGACCCGCCCCACCGACCCGGCGAGCACCGGGTCGGCGCGCCCCGCCGTTTCCTCGGCGTGCGCCCGGAGCACGGCGGACACTCCGTAGGCCGCGGCGATGAGCCCGGCGAGGAGCATGAGAGAGGACAGGTACGCGTTGACGATCGCGGACTGCCCGCCGAGCCTGGTGAACTCCTTCTGCAGCGCCCCGCTCGTGCCCACGAGCTGCCCAATGCCCTTGCCCGCCGCGCCGCAGACCGCGAAGAGGATCGCGAATCCCGCCGCCCAGCCGGCCAGCGTGCCCCACTGAAGCCGCACTGCGAGTGCGAGCGGTCCGCGCAGCGCGGCCGACGCGGCGGGACGGCCGGGGCGGTCGGGGAACACCCCCGCCCCGTGGTCGCGCCGGGCGGCCAGCGCGAACGCGAGCCCGCAGCAGGCCGCGAACAGCCCGAGCGGCAGCGCGAGCACCCACCAGCGCTCGCCGGCGAACGGCCGGACCATCTCCGTCCAGCCGAGCGGCAGCACCCAGGTGAGCCACGCGGGGCCGCCCGCTCCGGCCGCGTCGCCCACCGCCCGGGCCAGGAACGCGGCGCCGAGCACCCCGATGGCCAGGCCGCGCGCGGACCGTGCGCCCGCGGTGAGCTGCGCCGCCACCGCGCTGATCCCGGTGAACGCGAGCCCGCAGGTGCCGATGGCGAGCGAAAGCGCGACCGAGCCCGCGACGGGCAGGCCGAGCGGCGGCAGCACGACGCTCAGCCCGACGATGAGCACCACGTTGGCGAGCGCCGCGACCCCGATCGCCGACGCCAGCGGCGCCTGACGCCCGACCCGCGCCGACCCGATCAGCTCAAGCCGCCCGGCCTCCTCGTCCCCCCTGGTGTGCCGCACCACGATGAACACCGACATGAGCACCGCGAACAGCGCGCCCCAGACGCCGTACCGCCAGGCGGTGAGCGCGCCGACGGAGTTGCCGTTCAGCCGGCCGTAGAGGAAAAGCAGCGCCGGGTTGCCCTCCCCCGACGCGACGAGCGACGTCCGCGAGGACGCTGTCTTGTAGAGCTTCGCGAACGTGTAGGCGTTCGAGGCGACCCCGATGATCACCACGTAGATCCAGGCAGGCAGCATGATGCGGTCCCGGCGCAGCGCCAGCTTGGCCAGCGCGGCCGCCCCGGTGAGCGGGCCGCCTCGCGGCTGGACCAGGTGACGATCGTCAGGGCCGGCCCCGGGCAGGACAGGGGTGGCGGTCATGGTGCCGGAGTCACCCGCACTCGTTCCTCATCATGGTTCTGGTCCGCGTAGTGCCGGAGGAACAGCTCCTCAAGTGTCGGCGGGCGGCAGGTGAGCGTCCGCACCCCGGTGGCCGTCAGGCGGCGCAGCACCTCGTTGAGCGCGGTGTTGTCCACCTCGCAGCGCAGCCGCGTTCCCTCCATGACCGCATCGTGCACGCCGGGCAGGTCGTCCAGGACGGCCGGCCCGGCGAGCTCGGCGTCGAGCGTGGTGCGGGTGAGGTGCCGCATCTCGGCGAGCGTGCCGGTCTCGACGGTCCGGCCGGCCCGGATGATCGTCACCCGGTCCGCGAGCGCTTCGGCCTCGGCCAGGATGTGGCTGGACAGGAGCACGGTCCGGCCGCCGCGGCGCTCGGCGTTCACGCAGTCACGGAAGGCGGCCTCCATCAGCGGGTCGAGTCCGGAGGTCGGCTCGTCGAACACCAGCAGCTCGGCGTCGCTGGCCAGCGCGGCGATCAGCGCGACCTTCTGGCGGTTGCCCTTGGAGTAGGCGCGGGCCTTCTTGGACGGGTCGAGGTCGAACCGCTCGATCAGCTCCTGGCGGCGCTTGAGCTCCCCGTGGTTGGAGGCAGGGCCATCGCCGCGCAGCCTGGCCAGCAGGTCGATGATCTCGCCCCCGGTCAGGCTCGGCCACAGCGTCACGTCGCCCGGCACGTAGGCGAGCCTGCCGTGCAGCGACGTGGCGTCCCGCCACGGGTCGCCGCCGAGCAGGGTGACCTCGCCCGCGTCCTTGCGCAGCAGGCCGAGCAGGACGCGGATCGTGGTGGTCTTGCCCGCGCCGTTCGGCCCGAGGTAGGCGTGCACCTCGCCGGTGCGCACGGTGAGGTCCAGGCCGTCAAGCGCGGTCGCCTTACCGAACCGCTTGACCAGCGCGTGGACATCGATGGCGTTGCCCATACCGGATAGTCTGCACCGCCCAGCCGCCTGCCGCCCACCGCCCTTGGTCCTTAGTCACCAGTTTTCGTTTGGACGCAACCCAACGGACGCATGCTTTGTTATCCGGGGGAATTGCCAGGTTTTCCCGTTGTGCGAAATCCTGGGCTCCGTGATCGCACCGCGAGGGCCGCTACCCGCGCGCCGGATGACGGCCCACTGGGTGGTACTCGCGGCGGCGGCGCTGACCACCCTGGTCGCCGCCGCCGTCGGCGCGGCGCTCGCGGTGTTCGCCGGGCAGGCGCTGCCGCAGGCAGTGCGGCATGACCTGGTGGCCGCGCCGGGCACCGCGCTCGCGGCGAACGGCTCGTTCGGCGGCGGCGACCAGGCGTCGACCTCGGCCGCGCTGCGCGCGGCGGTCAGCGGCGCGCTGGCCGGCGTGCCGTTCACCTTCTGGTCGGGCACCTGGTCCGATCCGCTTGGCCTGGTTCCCGGAGCGCTGCCCGCCCGGCCGGCGAGCGCCAGCCCGGGCACCACGCCGCTGCTCGAGGCCGCCGCGCTTGACGGCATCGCCAGCCACGCGGTTCTCGTGTCAGGCAGCTGGCCGTCGGCGCCCGGCCCGGACGGCGAGATACCCGCCGCGCTCCCCGCGGCCAGCGCCGCGCTGCTGCACCTGCACGCGGGGGACGTGCTCCAGCTTGAGGACCGCAACACGAGCGCCCGGCTGACCTTCACCCTCACCGGCCTGTACGCGCAGCGCCAGCTGTCCGGCGCCGCCGCCTCCTACTGGCAGGTCGACCCGCTGCCCGCCAGCGGGTCGAGCACGGCGAGCGGCTTCACCAGCTACGGGCCGCTTGTCGTGCCGTCGTCGGCCTTCCCCGCGAGGCTGGCGGCCGCGAGCGGCACCTGGGTCGCGGAACCCGACATGGGCGCCTTCAGCGGTTCCCAGCTGTCCGCGGTCTCCAGCGCGGTCACGTCGCTCGAAAGCTCACTGAACAACTCCAACACGCTCAGCGGGCTGCAGCTGAGCTCAAGCCTGCCGATGGTCCTCGCGGGCATAGGCAGCAACCTCGCGCTCGCCCGGTCCCTGCTCGCCATCAGCGGCCTCCAGCTGCTCGTGCTCACCGTCGCGGCGCTCATCGCGGTCGCCCGGCTGCTCAGCAGCCAGCGCGAGGGCGAGACCGCGCTGCTCGCCGCCCGCGGCGCGACCCGCTGGCAGCTCACCCGGCTGACCGCCGCCGAAGTAATACCGCTGACCGGGCTGACCGCGCTGGCGGGCGGCGTCGCTGGCATCTGGCTGGCGCGGCTGCTCGGCGGGTCGCTCTACGGCGCGGGCACCGGGGCCGCGGGTAGCGGCGGTATCAGCCTGACCGCCACGGGCACCTGGACCGACGCGCTGGCCGCGGCCGTCATCGTGGCCCTGCTCGCGGCCGGGGCGATGCTCTACCCGGTGCTGCGCCCGGCGACCGGCACGGCCCGGGTCCGGCGCGGCCGCCAGGCCGCGCTGGCCAGCGCCACCCGGGCCGGCGCTGACCTGGGCCTGATCGTCCTCGCGGTCCTCGCGGGCTGGCAGCTGCGCCGCTACTCGGCCGTCTCCACGTCCGCGAACGGCGCGCCCGCGGCCATCGACCCCGTGCTCGCGCTCGCCCCCGCGCTCGCGCTCGCCGGGGGCACCGTGCTCACGCTGCGGCTGCTGCCCGCCGCGGCCCGGGCCGCCGACCGGCTGGCCGCCGGCGGCCGCGGGCTCACCGGCTCGCTCGCCGCCTGGCAGTTCAGCCGCCAGCCGCTGCGTCAGGGAGGCGCCGCGCTGCTGCTCGTCATGGCGGTCGCCACCGGCACGCTGGCGCTCGCGCAGCACCAGAGCTGGCACCGGTCGGCGTCCGACCAGGCGGCGTTCACGGCAGGCGCCGACGTGCGGGTGGACCTGGCGAACTCGCTGGCCCCCGGCGCGACCACGCGCCTGCGCAGTGCCGCCGGGGTCACCGGCGCGATGGCGGTCGCCGCCGACCCGGTGGCGCTGCCCAGCGAGGTCGTCGCCGTTGACGCCGCGCAGGCACCTGGGGTCGTCCGGCTGCGCGGCGACCAGTCGCCGCTGCCGCCGTCCGCGCTGTTCGGCAAGCTGGCGCCGTCCGCGGGCAGCGGGGGGACCGCCGCCGCCGGGCGCCCGGCCAGCATCCAGCTGACCGTCACGCTGAGCCCCGCGCCGCTGAGCTCGGTGTCCGGCGTGCTCACGGTCACCGATGCGACCGGCGGCTCCTTCCAGCTGCCCCTGTCGGGCCCGCTGACCGCGGACGGCCGTCCGCACCAGCTCTCCGCCTCACTCGGCGGGACCGCGGTCGCCTACCCGCTCCGCCTCGCCCAGCTCACCGTGAGCTACGTGATGCCGGAGCGGCCATTCCAGAACGAGGTCAACCTGACCGTCACCGGCGCGGGGTTCACTAAGACGGGTTTCGCCGGCTGGAACGCGGCCGCCAGCTCACCGGAACTCGACTCCCAGCCCCCCGCCGGGCCGGCCGCGCCGGCCGCCGCGGCCGGCCAGCGGCTCGTTCCCGGCGGCTTGCAGGTCTCCTTCACCACCGGCTACGGCAAATGGAGCTTCGTTAACGACCTGGGGCAAACGGTCATCGAGCCGTTCGGCGGGCAGGTCACCCTGACCGCCGGCCATCTGGCGCCCGCCGCGGTGCCGGCCATCGCCACCCGGGCGTTCGATGAGGCGAACCACACGAGCGTCGGCTCGACCGCGGCGACGACGATCAACGGGATCACCGTCCCCGCGCGCATCGTGGCGCAGGTGGACGCCTTCCCGACCGTCACGGGCCCGAACGCCGCACACGGGGCCCTGATCATGGACCTCACCACCCTGCAGTCGTATCTCACCGCGCACGGCAGCTCCCCGCTCGGCGTCACGCAGTGGTGGCTGGCCACGGCGGTCGGCCAGGTTCCCGCGGCGCTGACGGCGGCGCTGCCACCGGGCGCGTCGGTGACCAGCGCGGCGGCGCTCGCCACCGCCACCACCGGCGACCCGCTGTCCGCCGCGCCGCAGCAGGCGCTGCTCGCCATGGCCGCGGCGGCGGCGCTGCTCGCGATCACCGGCTTCTGGGTCTCCATCGCCGCGAACGTGCGGCAGCGGCGGGCGGAGAACGCGCTGCTCGCCGCGCTCGGCGTGGCCCAGCGGTCCGCCGCGGCGCAGCTGTTCGCGGAGAAGCTGCTGCTCTCCGTGCCCTCAGCCGCGCTCGGCCTGCTGCTCGGCATCGTCGTCGCCCGGCTGCTCGTCCCCGCGGTCACCCTGAGCACGGCCGCGCAGGCACCGGTCCCGCCGGCGGTCCCGCTGTTCGACCTGCCGCAGACGGTGCCGCTCGCGGCCGCGGTGGCGGTGCTTCCCGCCCTCGCGGCCGCCCTCGTGGTGTTCCGCCGCCCCGACCCGGCGGCCGAACTGCGCGCGGCGGAGGCGGCATGAGGCGCCGGTACCTGCCGCGGGGGATCTACGTCGCGCTCGGCCTGCTCACCATGTGCGCGGTGTTCGCCGCCACCGCGGGTGTCCGCGAAGCGCTCATCACCAGGACGCAGGCACTACGGCAAACGCTCGCCGCCGCCCCCTCCATCAGCAAGACGATCACCGCCTCCGGCAACTGGAACGCCGTGTCGACCGCCCTGGAGAGCGCGAGCCTGGGCGGCGTTCCGGTCAGTAACCTGACCGCGGGGCAGATCACCGAGATCAGCGGCCAGCTGCACGCCGGCTTGGATCGCGGCGCGGTCAGCCTCGCGCCCGCGAGCACCGACTGGGCGTCGCTGACCACGGGGGCGAACCTGGTGCAGTCCGCGCTGCCCGCCGTCGGCGGCATCCAGGTGAAGCTCGAGCTGACCGAACGGCAGCCGCTGAGCCAGCACATGCGGCTGGTCGCCGGGCACTTCCCCGCGGCGCCGCCCGCCCCGAAGGTCGCCAAGACCCGCTCTCCCCTCCGCTTCTTCCCCAACGGCAACCCGCGGTTCTACCCGCTGATGCAGGTCGCGGTGACGAAGCAGACCGCGGCCACGTTCGGCCTGCGGGTGGGCTCGAAGGTCCAGGTGACCAGCCCTCAGTCGCTGGCGGCCAATGGCGGCCTGGTCATCTTCCAGGTAAGCGGGATCGTGGTCCCGGTCGGCACGGACTCGTCCTTCTGGACTGCCGACCCGTCCCCGCTTGCCCCCACCCTGGAAAACCCGGCGAGCCTAAGCCCGCCGCCGATCTGGGTCGGCGCGGTAATCGCGGACCCGGCCGAGGCGGACGCGGTGCAGACTGACTTCGGCCAGGCCGGGCTCGTCATGCAGTGGGGGTTCCCGCTCTCGCTGGGCTCGGTCACCGCGCAGCAGGCGCAGCCGCTCAGCGACGCGCTCACCTCGCTCACCGCCCAGACGCCGCGGCTGTCAGGCGACGTCGCCCCCGTGGCGCCCACCCTGAGCGTCTCCTCCACCCTGCTGACCACGCTGGCGGCGTACTTCGCGACCGCCCAGTCGGTGGACGTGCTGCTCTGGCTGCTCTGGGTGAGCTTGACGGTGACCGGCGTCGCGGTGCTGCTGCTCACCGCCCAGATGGTGGCGATGCGCCGGTCAGCGGAGTTCACGGTGGTCAGGGCGCGGGGCGCGTCGCTCGGCCAGCTGGCGCTGGCCGCCGGGCGCGCGGCGGCGGCCGTCTGCGTTCCCGCGGCCGTGATCGGCGCCGCCCTCGGCATCCTCGCCGCCCGCGGCCCCGGTGTCCCGGGCGGCGCGTCCGCGGGCGGCTGGTGGCCGCCGGCCGCTATCCTCGCCGTCGCGATCGGCGGCCCGGCCGTGATCACGGCCTGGCCGCACCGGCTGCCGCGCCGCCAGCCGGGGCTCGCGAGCGGCGGCGGCGGCCGGTTCCAGCCGCGGGCCCGGGTGCGCCTGGTTACCGAGGTGACGCTGGTCGCCGCGGCGGTGGCCGGCATTGTGGTGTTCCGTCAGCAGGCCACGACACCGGGCGGCGGCGTCAACCTGTACACGAGCGCCGCGCCGGTTCTGGTGGCCGTCCCCGCGGTGATCGTGGTGATGCGGCTTTACCCGTTTGTACTGCGCGGGCTGCTGCGCGTTTTCGCCCGGTCGCCCGGCGCGGCCGGCTTCCTCGGCCTGGCCCGGGCGACGCGCAGCGCGCTCACCCCGGCGCTGCCCGCGTTCGCCCTGGTGCTCGCGCTGACCGTGGCCGCGTTCGCGGGGATGGTGCGCGACGCGGTGACCAACGGGGACGTGGCCGCGTCGTGGAAGGCAGCCGGCGCCGACGTGACGATCTCCGGCCTGCCCGGCTTCCCCGACTTCACCGTGCCGCCGGCCGCCGCCCGCGCCATCGCCGCCGTGCCCGGCGTGACCCACGAGGCGCAGGCGTGGCCGACCGGCTGGGTGTCGGCGGACGGTGTGCAGCTCACCGTCATCGCCGTGGACCCGGCGAGCTACGCGGCGCTTGTCGCGGCCGCCGACGGCTACCCGCGACTGCGCGCCGGGGTGCTCGCCGCATCAGCCACGCCGGGCGCGGTGCAGCCGGTGCTCGCGTCACCGCAGGCCGCGGCGGCCCTCGGCAGCGGCACTACCTCGATCGGCACCACGGCCGGCGAGCGGTCGGTCGCCATCCGGATAGCCGGCACGGTATCCGCCACGCCCGCGTGGCCCGCGGGCGGCATGTTCGTGATCATCCCGTTCGCCGCGCTGCACTCCACCGCCACGCCGCCGGTGCCGGCGTCGGTGACCGAGGTGCTGCTGACCGGGCCGGGCATCGACCGGGCCCGCCTGGCCGCGGTGATGAAGGACGACCTGCCGCCCGGCGGCGGCGCCATCTTCCGTTCCGACGTGCTCGCCGGGCTGGCGGGCGCGCCGCTGCAGCACGGGGCGTTCACCCTGCTGACGATCTCCGTCGGGCTCGCCGCGATCCTCGGCGTCGCGGTGATGTCCCTCGAGCTCGCGCTTGGCGCGGCCGATCGCGAGGCGACCCTTGCCCGGCTGGCCACCATGGGCCTCGGCGAGCGGCAGCGGGCCCGGGTCGTCGCGGTTGAGGTGCTGCCCGCGGTGATCGCCGCCGCGCTCGCCGCCTGGGCGTGCGCGCTGGTGCTGCCGCGGGTGGTGGGCCCGGCGATCGACCTGTCCGTGTTCACGAGCACGCCGGTATCGGTGCCGCTGGCCCCCGGGGTCAGCTTCTCGGCGACCGCGCCGCTGGTGCCGGACCTGGCCTCACTCGCGCTGCCGCTCGCTGGCCTCATCGTGCTCGCGGGCATCGGGCTCGGCATCGAGATCAGGTCGGGACGGGGGCGCCGGGTCACCGCGGCCCTCCGGGTAGGCGGATAGTGCATACCGAGGCGATCGGGAGGACAGGGTGACCGTAGCGGAACCGCCGCAGGCGCCGGGGGACGGCGCGCCCCCAGGCACGATAAGCACGCTCGCCGCGGCCGCCCAGGTTCACGACGACTACGGCGCGGGCGCGCTGATCGTCTGCGACCGGCTGGTGCGCATCTACGCCGCCGAGGGCATCGAGGTGCAGGCGCTGCAGGGCCTCGACCTGGTGGTCGGGACCGGGGAGCTCACCGCCCTGGTCGGCGCGTCGGGCAGCGGCAAGTCCACGCTGATGAACATCCTCGCCGGGCTTGACCCGCCCACCGCGGGCTCCGTGCGGGTGGCCGGGCGCGACCTGTCGACGATGTCCGCGCGGCAGCGGCTCGGCTACCGGCGGTCCGTGGTCGGGTTCGTCTGGCAGCAGACGGCCCGCAACCTGCTGCCTTACCTCACCGCAGCGCAGAATGTCGACCTGCCGCTCCGGCTGGCCGGCACCGGGCGGGCGACCAGGCGGGCGCGGACCGGCGAGCTGCTCGGCCTGCTCGGCGTGGCGCACTGCGCGGGGCGGCGGCCCGACCAGATGTCCGGCGGTGAGCAGCAGCGGGTCGCCATCGGGGTGGCCCTGGCGAACTCGCCGTCCGTGCTGCTCGCCGACGAGCCGACCGGAGAACTGGACAGCGCGACGGCGGCGTCGGTGTTCGGCGCGCTGCAGACGGCCAACCGCGAGCTCGGCGTGACCGTGCTCGTCGTCACCCACGACCCGGCGGTGTCGTCCATGGTGCGGCGGACGATCGCGATCCGCGACGGCCGGACGGCGACCGAGACGCTGCGGCACGGCGCGGCCGACGACTCGGGCGCGCTGAGCCATGCCGTCGAGTACGCCGTGCTCGACCGGGCCGGGCGGCTCCAGCTCCCGCGCGACATGACCGAGGCGCTCGGCATGCGGGACCGGGTCCGGCTGGAGGGCGAGGCCGACCACATCGGCGTCTGGCCCGATACCAGACACGTGACCGCCCCAGCGGGAGGCGACGCGTGAGCATGGTGGACGTGCGGGAGGTGACCCGCACCTACGGCAGCGGCGCGACCGCGACCGCCGCGCTCCGCGGCGTGACGTTCTCCATCGGCGAGGGCAAGCTGGTCGCGCTCCGCGGCCGGTCCGGGTCGGGCAAAACCACCCTGCTCAACGTCGTCGGCGGGCTCGACTCGCCCGACGCGGGCAGCGTGCACGTCGCCGGCCAGGACGTGACCGCGATGGGCGAGCGGGACCGGATGCGGCTGCGCAGGGAGACCGTGTCCTACATCTTCCAGTCGTTCGGCCTGCTGCCGGTGCTGTCCGCGGCGGAGAACGTCGGCGTGCCGCTGCGCATCGCGGGCGTCGCGCCGCGCGAGCGCGACGAGCGAGTGACGCTCATGCTGTCCATCGTCGGCCTCGCCGACCACGCCAGGCAGCGCCCAGGCGAGCTGTCCGGCGGCCAGCAGCAGCGGGTCGCCATCGCCCGCGCGCTCGCCAGCAGCCCCGCCCTGCTGCTCGCCGACGAGCCGACCGGCCAGCTGGACACCGAGACAAGCAAGCAGATCATGCGGCTGCTGCGCGCCGTGGTCCGCTCCGAGGGCGTCACGGCCCTGGTGGCGACCCACGACCCCACCCTCATCGAGCTGGCCGATGAGGTCCTCCTGCTCGAGGACGGCAAGATCGCGTCGCCGGTCGCCGGGTAACCGCCACGCCGGCGACAAGATAGTGGACATTTAGATACACCCCTGTGTGCCTAAATGTCCACTATGACGCGGACGCCGCTTGACGTAACGCGACTGTGGTGCCCGTGGTGGCGGTGAGGCTGGTGTAGAGCTCGGTGAGCTGCTTGGTGACCGGGCCGGTCACGCCATCGCCGATCGAGCGCCCGTCCACGGCGACGACCGGGGCCAGGCCCCCCATCGTCCCGGTGACGAAGACCTCGGACGCGTTATAGAGCTGCGGGAGGGTGTAATCGCCCTCGGCGCAGGCGATCCCGGCCGAGGAAGCGAGCCGCAGCACGGTCGCCCGGGTGATCCCCTCTGGGCAGGCCACCGTGGTGGGCGTCGCGAGCACCGGGCCGGCCGCGCCGACCAGGCCGGCCGCACCGGACGTCCCGGCCGCACCCGCCGGGCCGCCACTGCCTCCGCCGGGGAGCACCATGAACAGGTGCGTCGCGTTCGTTTCGGCGATGAAGCCGCGGCTGTCCAGCATGACCGCGTCGTCCGCGCCCGCCACGTTCGCCTCGATCTTCGCCATGATCGAGGTGAGCAGGTTGTTGTGGTGGATCTTGGGGTCAAGCGAGTCCGGCGCGTGCCGCCGGACGCTTGAGGTGATCAGCCGGATCCCGGAGAGGTCGTAGACCGGGTCCTTGAACTCGGCCAGGACGATCAGCGTCGGCCCGGAGACGTTCAGCCGCGGGTCCATGCCCGAGGTGACCTTGACCCCGCGGGTCAAGGTCAGCCGGATGTGCACGCCGGTCGCCATGGAGTTGGCGGCGAGCGTGCGCCTGATCTCTTCCACGACAGCAGCGTCGGTGGGGACGGATGCGAAGCCGAGCGCGTGCGCGGACCTGCGCAGCCGCGCCAGGTGCTCCTCGAGTGCGAAGATCCGCCCGTTGGTCAGCCGCAGGCCCTCCCAGACCGCGTCGCCGCCCTGCACGACGGAGTCGAACGGCGACACCCCCGCCTCGTCCCGGTGCGCCAGGCGCCCGCCGACGTTGACGATGAGGTCGCGGTTGCGCTCGTCGAACTTCTGCAGCAATGGACCGCTCCCCTGGATTACCCGCCTTCGATCTTGATCTTATTTTCGCTGAGCCGCTGGTAGTACGGCAGGCACTCCTCGAGCAGCGGCTCGAGCGCGGGGTCGAGCGGCGGCGGCGGGCCCTTGACCCCCGTGAACCCGGTTGACCGCCACACGTTGTCGTACCAGTGCGGCGCCCAGACGCCGTCGGACGGGCGCGGCCCGGCCGGCCAGGACAGCATCGCCGCGGAGAACGGCACGCCGAGCGCCGCGCACAGCGCCCGCAGCCCCGCCTCGGGCGCGGCGAGCAGGTCGGTCGAGTCGATGACCGGGCCGCCGAACTCCTCATACAGCCACGCCTGCTGCCGCAGGCCCAGGTCGGCCAGGGTCGGCGCGGAGCGGACCTTCGCGTAGGAGGCCAGCAGCGAGCGCGGGTCCCTGATGAGGAACGCGTGCCGGAACGGCGCGAACGCCGCCAGGTCCACCGACGGCAGCACGTGGTGCGTCATGTGCTTGGCGTACGCGACGGTCGCGCCCGGCGGCAGCGGGTCATCCGCCAGCGACGACAGCACGGCCTGCCACGACGTCGGCTGGCTGGCGATCACCTCCTCCCGGCCCGGGTGGTCAAGCTCGGGCAGGGACGACAGGTAGAACGCGTAGAGCGGCTCGTCGAACACCACGGTGTCCGGCCGGTTCTCCCAGGCGCGCATCATCGCCGTGGAGACGGTACGCGGCCCGGACCACATCGCGATCCGGGCCGGGTCAGGCCGCGTGCTTGAAGGACCAGCGCTCAGAAGACCACCACGCTGCGCAGCACGTCGCCGTGCTCCATCTTGGCGAACGCCGCCTCCACGTCACCGATGCCAATGGTCTCGGAGACAAACTTCTCCAGCGGCAGCCGGCCCTGCAGGTGCAGGTCGACGAGCATCGGGAAGTCACGCGACGGCAGGCAGTCGCCGTACCAGGAGGACTTGAGCGCGCCGCCCCGGCCGAACACCTCGAGCAGCGGCAGTTCCAGCTGCATGTCCGGGGTGGGCACGCCGACGAGCACCACCACGCCGGCCAGGTCGCGGCCGAAGAACGCCTGCTTGTAGGTCTCCGGGCGGCCGATCGCCTCCACCACGACGTCGGCGCCGAACCCGTCGGTCAGCTCCCTGATCCCCTCGACCGCGTCCGCGTTCCGCGAGTTGATCGTGTGCGTCGCGCCGAAGTCGCGCGCCCACTCCAGCTTCCTGTCATCGACGTCCACGGCGATGATCGTCTTCGCGCCCGCCAGCCGTGCGCCGAGCACCGCGCCGTCGCCCACGCCGCCGCAGCCGATCACCGCGACCGTGTCCCCGCGGGTGACCCCGCCGGTGTTGATCGCCGCGCCGATCCCGGCCATCACCCCGCAGCCGAGCAGCCCCGCGGTCGCCGGGGCGATGGCCGGGTTGACCTTCGTGCACTGCCCGGCCGCGACCAGCGTCTTCTCCGCGAACGCGCCGATGCCGAGCGCGGGCGACAGCGGGGTGCCGTCGGCCAGCGTCATCTTCTGCGTTGCGTTGTGCGTGTTGAAGCAGTACCAGGGGCGCCCCCGCTTGCAGGCCCGGCACTGGCCGCAGACCGCGCGCCAGTTGAGGATGACGAAGTCCCCGGGCGCCACCTCGGTCACGTTGTCACCGACCGCCTCGACGACCCCGGCGGCTTCGTGGCCAAGCAGGTAGGGGTAGTCGTCGCCGATGCCGCCCGTCTTGTAGTGCAGGTCGGTGTGACAGACGCCACACGCCTGGACGCGGACGAGCGCCTCCCCCGGCCCGGGCTCCGGCACGAGCACCTCGGTGACCTGGACTGGCTCGCCCTTGCCGTGCGACACCACACCCTGCACGCTGATCGCCATCCGTGGCTCCTGTTCTCTTTACGAACCCCAAGACATCATCCCGAACGAGCGCGTGCTCCGCCTCACCCGCCTACCGCATTCTGCGCCCGGCGATCCAGGCCCGTACAGCGTCAGCCGCCCGCCCGCTGCCGCACCTCGAGCCCTCGCGCACGGAATGGTTGTGGCAACCATCCGCCTATTGCCGTATCGCTGCCGCAACCATACGGCCGGAAGGACGCGTCAGACGCGGTCGGCGGCGCGGCCGCGCCAGGAGACGGCGCGGCCGCAGTAGTGGCGGCGCGCGGAGTCGGCGGTCATCGCGGCGTACAGCGCGGCGATGACCGGCAGCCCGGGCGCGCGCAGCGGTGACAGCCGGTACAGCCGGAGCATGGGCACGTAGCTGGCGGTCATCAGCGCCCAGCCGGCCAGGCCGGCCAGCCCGGCCAGCGTTCCGGCCGGGCCGGCGCCGCCGGCCGCCGCAGCCACCAGGGCGGCGATCACCCCGGCCGGCGGCGCGACGTAGAGCAGCAGCAGGCCGACGATGGTGCCCGCGAGCAGCAGTGGGTTGTACCTGAGCTGCACGTAGGCGGACCGGGCGATCATGTGCCACAGGCTGGCCAGGCTGGGGTAGGGTCGCGCGCTCCTGATGTCGGTGGTCAGGCCGAGCCAGGTGCGGTTGCCGTTCCGCTTCAGCAGGGTGCCGAGGGCCACGTCGTCGATCAGCGCTCCCCTGATCGGTTCGAGGCCGCCGGCCGCCTCAAGCGCGGCCCGGCTGACCAGCATGCACCCGCCCGCCGCCGCGGCGGTCTTGCTCCGCGGCGCGTTGACCTTGCGGAACGGGTACAACTGGGCGAAGAAGTAGACGAAGGCGGGCACGATCACCCGCTCCCACCGTGTCTCCGCGCGGAGCAGGGCCATCTGCGACACCAGCGCGCGGTCGTCCGCTTGCGCGCCCCGCACCAGGTCGCGCAGCGCGTGCGGAGTCCAGGCGATGTCCGCGTCGGTGAAGAGCACGTAGTCAGGCGCGGCTTCGGCCGGGGCCGCGTCTCGCCGCGTTGCTTCGGCCCAGCCCTGCCCCATCGCCCAGACCTTGCCCGCCCACCCCTCGGGCCGCGGCCGGCCCTGGATGACGGCCAGCGGCGCGCCGCCCTCGCGGGCCGCCTTCTCACCGAGCTCCGCCGCGATCTCACCGGTGCCGTCATCGCTGTTGTCGTCGACGAGGAAGACGCGGAACTCTCCCGGATAGTCCTGGGCGAGCAGCGCGGGCAGCGTGACCGGCAGTGAATCCGCCTCGTTCCGCGCGGGAACCACGGCGGCCACCGGCGGCCAGGTCCCGGGCACGGCGCCGGCGGCGGGCAGCCGCTGACTGGTCAGCCAGAAACCTCCGTGACCAGCCACGAGGTAGACCCATGCGGCGGCACTGACGACACAGGCGATGGCAAGTACAAGCACAACCGAAGCTTGGCATAACCTCCGCCGGTCACCGCGCCCCGCCGGCTGCCCTCTTGGGTCGCCTGGGGGGCTTCGTCGCCCAGGTCCGCGCTGGTAATACCTGGTATTGCGCTGGATAAACGCGAACCGCGCCACCGTGAGCGCGAAGGGAATTGTCGTCGCGAAGAGCCTTTAGGCTATCGCGCTAACAAATTATCGCGGTCACGGGACGCGGTCCACGTCGGTGCAGTTAATAGCTGGTATCAGCTCACGACCACCTGGCTGAATCAGCTGTTGGCGCCGCCGGCCGCCGGGCGCATCGGGCGACGGCCCGCGTACCCGGCGGAGTTGGGAATCCGCACCATGGCGGCCCGGACCGGCGCGGCGCGGCGCGCCAGGTACGCCGGCACAGCCCGGCCTTCGGGCTTGTGGTGCCAGTCCGTACGGCGGATGACCAGCCACAGCGGAATGCCGGCCATAAGGCCGAACGCGAGCACCATCAGCGGGACATTCATCCACAGGACGGCGGACATGATTACCTCCCTCGGCCCGCTTTGCTTTTCCGCAGGCCTTTCGTTGTCATGTCCTAGACTGCCCCGCAGATATCAGGCTATCCGAGGATTGCGCTATGCCAAAGTTCTGTATCTGTGGGGATCCTATGCATCGCCTATGCATGGGCAAGAAATCCGGGAATCGGGAATATCAGGCCGCCGTGAGGTAACCGGCGAGGTGCCCCGTCACCGCGCGGGCGTCGTCCTCGATGCCGCAGATGAACGTTGACCTGCGGCGGCGCAGCACGGGCAGGCCGAGCGCGTACAGCCCGGGTGCGTCGACCACGCCGCCCTCGTGCCGCAACTGGCCACGGTCAACAACCGGCACGTCCAGCCACCCGTAGTCGGGCCGGAAGCCGGTCGCCCACACCACCGCGCCGATCTCGCCGCTCACCAGGTTGGCTTCGAGCCGGGGTGACGCTGGCGCGCCCGTCGGCGCGGGACGCTCCGGAGCACCGAACTCGCCGTCACGCCCGCTCGTGAGCGCCCACTCGTCAAACGTGTCGAGCAGGCGGTTCAGCTTGAGGTCCGCGAGCGAGAACACGTTGCGCAGGCCGCCGGAGAACAGCGCGCGGCCGTCCCTGACCATCGCAAGCCGCCCCACCAGCTCGACGCCGAGTGCGGAGAGCGCGTTGAGGTCGAGGGTTATCCGCTCGGTAGTCCCGACCAGCTGGGGCGAGGGCAGCCGCCTGGCCCGGGCCAGGTCGTCGACCTCGTCGTAGCGCTGGTCCCACACGCCCGCCACGTCCATCCACCACAGCACGTCCTTGCCGCGGTACAGCCGCGGCAGCCGCACGTGCTCGCCCACGGACAGAGTCACCGGCCGGCCCGACCGCGCGATCTCGGCCGCCAGCTGGACGCCGGTCGCTGACGCGCCCACCACGAGCACGCCGCCGCCGTCCGGGAGCTGGCCAGGGCCGCGGTAGTCGAACGGCGTCAGCTGTTCGACTACCGCGGGCACCGCCTGGGACAGCGCGGGTACCGACGGCCGGTTGCAGGCGCCGCTCGCGAGCACCACGGCGCGGCAGGCGAACTCCCCGTCACTCGTCGTCACCCGGTACCCGTCGCCGTCCTGGCGCACCGACGTGACGTTCACGCCAGTGCGCACCGGGGCGCGGGACACCTTGGCGAACAGCTCGACGAACTCGGCGACCTCGGCGGCGCTCATGTAGCCGTCCGGGTCCGGGCCCTCGTAGCGAAGGCCCGGCAGCCGGCTCTGCCAGTTGGGCGTGAGCAGGCGCAGCGACTCCCAGCGCTCACGGCGCCAGGAGTTCGCCACCTCCCCGCGTTCAAGCACGACGTGGTCAATCTCCCGGCCGCTGAGAAAATGACTCGCGGCGAGGCCCGCGTGGCCCGCGCCGATAACGACCGTGGTGATGCGCTCGATGGCTTGACCCCTCAGGCTACGTCGACAGTGCTACGTGGACCGGGGCCCTCAGGCGACTTCGACGGTGATGTTCGTCGGGTTAGAGAGCGCATCGAAGACGGCCGAGCGCTTCTGCGACTGGGCGACAAGCGCCTCGATGTCCTCCTTCGACGCGTCCGCGTCGATGTTGAAGGTCACCTTGACGTCGTTGAAGCCGTTGCGGACGTCGCTGTCGGCGCCGAGGATGCCGCGGATGTCGTGGTGGCCTTCGACGACCGCCTCGACGGAGCGGAGCTGGATGCCGCGGTTCTGCGCGACGGACGCCACGCCCGCGCTCAGGCAGCTCGCCAGGCCGACGAGCAGGAACTCGATCGGCGTGATGCCGTTGTCCGTCGCGGCGAAGACCTCCGGGTGATCGGCCGTGAAGGCCGACTCGGTCTTGTGGCTCTGCTCCTGCCCGAGGCCGAAGAAGTCCTGGACGGTGACGTCGGTGTGCACGCCGCCCTGCCACTTCGACGAAGCACGCCAGGTGAACTGGGCGGCCTCGGGCGCGCCCTTGAGCACCTCGCGCGCGTCGAGCAGCGCTTGTACGTTGACCCCGTTGTCGGCGACCGCTGTCATATTCTGATGCCCCTCTCGGCCACAGCCGTTATTTCCCATGGAGTTGCTTGACAATACCACCCGACATGGGGAGTTAACATATCCCTCATGGCAGAGCCAGCCCCGACGCTTGCGGCCGGCTCGGTCGGCGTAGTCGAGACAAAGTATCTCGACCTTCCGCGACCGGTGTCACTAGATTGCGGGCGGGACCTGCACCCGGTCCGGGTGGCGTACGAGACCTACGGCACCCTGTCGCCGGAGCGGGACAACGTCATCCTGGTGTGTCACGCGCTCAGCGGCGACGCCCATGCGGCGGGCATCGCGAAGACGCCGCCCGCGGAGAGCACGCGGGACGGGTTCGGCGCCACGGACCGCGACGGCACGGCCGGCAAGGGGCTCGGCTGGTGGGACGGGATGATCGGGCCGGGCAAGGCGTTCGACACCGACCGCTTCTACGTCGTCGCCACCAACCTGCTCGGCGGCTGCAGCGGCACGACGGGCCCGTCGTCGCTCAACCCGGCGACCGGAGCGCCGTACGGCGCCGACTTCCCGGTAATCACCGTCGCCGACATGGTGCGGACCGAGCGCGAGTTCCTTGGCCAGCTCGGCATCGAGCGGCTCGCGGCCGTAGCGGGGGGCTCGCTCGGCGGCATGCAGGCGTTCGAGTGGGCGATCTTGTTCCCCGGTCAGGTCGACGCCGTCGTGGCCATCGCGAGCACGCACGCCCTGCACCCGCAGGGCGTGGCGTGGAACGCCATCGCCCGCGAGTCGATCATGCGCGACGCGGCCTGGCAGGCGGGCCAGTACTACGGCACGGGCCGCGCGCCAGACGCGGGCATGGGCGTGGCGCGCATGGTCGGCCACATCACCTACCTGTCGGCGGCCGCGCTCGACGACAAGTTCGGCCGCCGGCTGCAGCGAGCCCCGGGTGAGGCACCGCGGGACATCCGCTACACGCTCACCGAGCCGGAGTTCGAGGTCGAGAGCTACCTGCGCCACCAGGCGGACTCGTTCGTCAGGCGCTTCGACGCCAACACCTACCTGTACCTGTCGCGCGCGCTGACGTACTTCGACCTGGCCAGGCAGCACGGCGACGGGTCACTCACCCAGGCGCTCAAGGACCTGTCCGCGCGGACGCTGCTGATAGCGTTCAGTTCCGACTGGCTCTATCCGCCGTCCGCGTCCAGGGACGTCGAGCAGGCGCTGCGTGAACTCGGCAAGTCCGTCGAGTGCCACGTCATCGAGGCACCCTACGGGCACGACTGCTTCCTGCTCGAAGAGGCGCGGCAGACGCCGATCATCCGCCGGTTCCTCGGCCAAGAAAGGGGTCCTGGTGACCGATAACGCCTCGCGGATCGAGGAAGACCGCGCGTTCGGATTCGAGACCCGGCAGCTGCACGCCGGGCAGCGGCCCGACCCCAACACGGGCGCGCGCGCGGTGCCGATCTTCCAGACGACCAGCTACGTGTTCGAGGACCCGGAGTCGGCGGCCGCGTACTTCAACCTGCAGGAGTACGGGAACACCTACTCGCGCATCATGAACCCGACGGTCGCCGTGTTCGAGGAGCGGGTGGCGAACCTCGAGGGCGGCGCCGGCGCGGTGGCGTTCGCCAGCGGGATCGCGGCGCAAGCGGCCGCGCTCTTCACGCTGCTCCAGCCGGGTGACCACGTGGTCTCCTCGTCGGCGCTCTACGGCGGGACGGTCAACCAGCTCAAGCACCTGCTGCGCAAGATGAGCGTGGAGCTGACCTGGGTCGATCCCGACGACCCGGACGCGTGGCGGGCCGCGGTGCGGCCGAGCACGAAGGCGTTCTTCGGCGAGACGATCGGCAACCCGGCGGGCAACGTGCTCGACATCGAGACGGTGGCGGCCATCGCGCACGAGCATGAGCTGCCGCTGATCGTGGACAACACGTTCGCGACGCCGTACCTGTGCCGCCCGATCGAGTGGGGCGCCGACATCGTGATCCACTCGGCCACCAAGTTCATCGGCGGGCATGGCACGAGCATCGGCGGCGTGGTCGTCGAGGCCGGCACGTTCAACTGGTCCAACGGGCGGTTCCCCGTGATCGCCGACCCGTCGCCCGCCTACCACGGGCTGCAGTTCCACGAGACGTTCGGCACCTACGGGTACCTGATGAAGCTGCGCGCGGAGACCCTGCGGGACCTCGGCGCGGCCCTCTCCCCGTTCAACGCCTTCTTGTTCCTGCAGGGGCTCGAGACGCTGTCGCTGCGGATGGAGCGCCACGTGGAGAACGCGCTCGCGGTCGCGGCGTTCCTCGAGTCGCACGAGCTCGCGTCGCAGGTGAGCTACTCCGGCCTGCCCTCGAGCAAGTACCAGCCGCTGGTGGCGAAGTACCTGCCGCGCGGCGCCGGCGCGGTGTTCTCGTTCGACTGCGCGGGCGGCCGGGCCGGCGGGCAGGACCTCATCCGCGGCGTGTCCCTGTGGTCCCACCTGGCCAACGTCGGGGACGCGAAGAGCCTGATCATCCACCCCGCGAGCACGACGCACCGCCAGCTGAGCGACGAAGAGCTGCGCGCGGCGGGCGTCGGGCCGGGTACGGTCCGGCTCTCGGTGGGCACCGAGTCCGTCGCGGACCTGATCTGGGACCTGGAGCAGGGCTTCGCACTGGTTGCCGCGACGGCGAACAGGGCGGGGCCGGCGGGAAGGAAGGTAACGACGGCATGACCGACTTCGACCTCGGGCGGTACCAGGATCCGCTGACGATCCAGCGCGTGCTGCACACCGCGCGGACGATCGCGATCGTGGGCCTGTCGAATAACCAGCTGCGGGCCAGCTACTTCGTCGGCTACTACCTCAAGCGGCACGGCTACCAGGTGATCCCGGTGAACCCGCGGGAGACGGAGATCCTCGGCGAGAAGTCGTACCCGAGCCTGCGCGACGTGCCCGTGCCGGTCGACGTGGTGAATGTCTTCCGCGCGCCCGCCGCGCTCCCGGCGATCGCGCAGGACGCCGTCGCGGTCGGCGCCGGCGCGCTGTGGTGCCAGTTCGGGGTGATCAACGCCGAGGGCGCGAAGATCGCCGAAGAAGGCGGCCTGACGGTGATCATGGACCGCTGTATCAAGGTGGAGCACGCCCGCTACGTGGGCCGGATGCACTGGCTCGGCTTCAACACCGAGCGCATCACGTCGGTCCGGGCTGGCCTCCAGTAGAGGTCACTGTCACTTTAGTGTCACAGCTGCAACCTCACCTCTGGCTGAGTCGTCCTCATTACTGGATGATCCGGTTATGAGGGACGTGACGGTCATGGTACAGAAAAAGAGGATTTGGGCGGCGAAGAGTGCGCTCGCGATGGCGGCCACCGCCCTCGCGGTGACTGGGTGCGCGGCAGGAACCGCGCCCGGCGCCCCCGTAGCTGCGACTGCGCCGACGGCAAGCGCCGCCACGGCGGCCACCGGGGGGGCCGCAGGCGCCACCGCGGGGGCTGCCGCGAGGATTGAGACCACCAGCGTGATGGCGCCCGCCGCTTACACGCCGCCCACGCGCAACCTGGCCCCGGGCATGTCGGGCGCTGACGTCAAGGCGTTGCAGCAGCGACTGTCCGCGCTGAAGTACTACCCGGGGGTGATTGACGGCAAGTTCGGCGGTGACACGCAGGCGGCGCTGTGGGCGTTCCAGGAGATCAACGGCATCCACGTGAGCGGCGTGGTCGACGCGGCGACCAAGCGGGCCCTGGTGAACCCGAAGGCGTACCGGTCCCCGTCCTACGCGGGCAAGCGCGCCACCCGCGTCGAGGTGAGCCAGGCGCTCGAGGTCCTCGTGCTGTTCGAGAACAACCGGATCATGCTGATCAGCCACGTCTCAAGCGGCGGCGGCTACCTCTACAACTGCGGCAGCGGAGGCTGCGCGCAGGCGGTCACCCCCAACGGCACGTACTACACAACGGTCTACATGCCCGGCTGGGTGCAGGTGCCGCTCGGCGAGATGTACAACCCGGTGTTCTTCATCAGCACGGTGTTCGCCATCCACGGCGACACCTACGTGCCGCAGGGACCGGCGTCGCACGGCTGCGTCCGGATCCCCATGAACGTCGCGGCGTTCTTCCACAAGATGGTCAAGGCGCCGGGCACCCAGGTGCACGTTTACGGCAAGGCGCAGTGGCAGTCATAGTCTACTGAGAAGCTGTCCATAGCCTTCTTGAGAAGGCCCCGAGTAGTATGCACGCATGCTACAGGCCTTTGTCTTCGAGAAAGTCGGCGTCGTGGTCGGCGACCTCTACTTCCTTGATCCATACCCGGACCCCGGCCAGGAGGGCCCTGAGCACGGTGTCCGGCTCGAGCTGCGCGCCTTCGACCGGGGTAAGCCCAAGGGCTCCATCTACGCGGCGATCCCGATCGCCGCGGGCAAGCCGATCTGGCGGGTGGACCTGCTCGAGGCGGTGGACGGCGAGCCGGGCAGCTTCAACCGCACCCACCACCACCCCAGGTTCACCCGCAAGTGGGACCCGGTAGAGCGCCACTTCGAGCGCGAGCTGTCACAGGACCCGCTCGGCTGGCTCGGCGGCCAGCTCGCCGACCTGCCGGGCATCCTCGACCGCGCGGAGGTGCCGCAGGATGTCGCCGACCCGTCTGACGCGGCCAGCCTCAAGGAGATGGCGCCCGCGATCGTGAGCGTGGCCAGCATGATGCTGGACAAGGTCCGGGCCGGCGAGCTCGGCCGGGCGCCGCAGGGCGCCCCGGCGCGCCTCATCCGGAACGGCTGGTTGTAGCGGACAACGGGGTCGTCCCCCCGGGGGATAACCGCTTCCTGCCGCCGCGGAGCGCGGAGAGGATCGCGGCGAGCACCATGAAGCCGACCGACTCGTAGAACGCGGCGTGCAGGCCGGTGGTGAAGGCCGCGGCGGCCTGACCGTGGAGCGACGTGGTGCCCACGAAGATCGCGAAGGCGAGCTGCCGGGAGATCGACCGGGACGCGACCAGGATCGCCACCGCGAACGAGAACACCATGCCGATGTTCGAGAACGTCCGGAGCATGCCCGACGCGATGCCGAACATGTCCGGCGGCGCCGCCTTCATGATGGCCGAGCTGTTGGCGGGGAAGAAGAAGCACGCGCCGACGGCGCTTATCGTGCCGATGCAGACGATCCACCAGAGCGGTGTCGAGTTGCTGAGCTGCGCGTACAGCACGAGCGCGACGACCTGGAGGGCGAGCCCCGCCGTCGCGGGCAGCACGGCGCCGTACTTGTCCGACAGCCGGCCCGCGTACAGGCTGACGCCCGCGGAGATCAGGTAGCCGGGCAGCAGCAGCAGCGACGCGTGGATCGGCGACAGGCCGCGCGGGCCCTGCAGGTACATCAGCACGAGGAACAGCACCGCGAAGCTGGCCAGGCCCTGGAACAGGGACGCGCACAGCGAGGCGGCCATCGTCGGGACTTTGAAGATCCGCAGCGGCAGCATCGGCGCGGCTACCCGCGACTCGACGAAGGCGAACACCCCGATGAGCGCCAGGCCGCCGATCAGGTAGCCGGCCGTCTCGGCGTCGAACGGCCCGTTGGCCAGCTTGGTGATCGCCCACAGCACGCCGAACAGGCCCAGGCCAAGCGTGACCATGCCGAGCGGGTCGAGCCGCTGCCTGACCCGCTCCCCCTTGTCGCGCAGCACCCGCAGCGCGACGCCGATCGCGACGATCCCGGTCGGCACGTTGATCCAGAAGATCCAGCGCCACGACAGGTAGGTCACGATCAGCCCGCCGAGCACCACGCCGAGAACGGCGCCGATCGTCCAGCCGAGCGAGGTGAACCCGTAGGCCCGGCCGCGCTGCTCCCGCGGGTACAGGTCGGCGATGACCGCGCCGCTGTTGGCCATGATCAGCGCGCCGCCGATGCCCTGCACCACCCGGAACACGATGATCGACACCTCGTCCCAGGCCAGCGCGCACAGCAGCGAGCCCAGGACGAAGACGGCGAAGCCCGTCTCGTACATCCGCACCCGCCCGAACATGTCCCCCAGCCGGCCGACCTGGGTGGACAGCAGCGTGATGACGAGCAGGAAGCTGGTGATCACCCAGACCACGTTGGTCAGCGCCACGTGCAGGCTCCGCTGGATCTCCGGCAGCGCGAGCACCACGATCGTCGTGTCCACCGCCGTCATCAGCACCCCGGCCATGATCACCATCAGCGCTAGACCGGTTTTGGTGGTCTCCCCGGAAGGCAACTGAGCTGGGGTATCGCGCGCGGTTCTGGGGAACATCATTTAATTAGCCTAACGAAAGGTAGCTTTTCCGCCAGCCATCGCTAGGCTGTCTATTCGGCGTTCGCAGTTGAGGGGCGGCTGGTTGTGGCTCGCGACGAATCCGTGATCGGCACGGTTGGCGTGCTCCTCATTGCCACGCGAGGCCAGGCTGGTCCCGGCGAGGTCTGGGTCAGGGTCCGTGGCGGATCCGAGAGCTTCCTGGCGTGGTCCGCGACACCGCTCCCGAAAGGGGCCACGGTCCTCATCATCGACTGCCCTGGCCCCCGAACGGTTAACGTCATGGCATGGGACGATCCGCTCGGCGAGGCCCCCGGCGCCCCCGGATCTAACGAAGTTCCCCGCTCAGGAGAGTGAAAACATGTTTGGTTACCGTGTTCCCGCCCCCGATGAGGCAATGCTTATTTCTGGTGGTCGCGGGGCTACTGGCGCGCCGTTCCGGGTAGTCACCGGGCACGGCGCGTTCGTCGCGCCGTTCTTCCGCAAGGTCAGGTACCTGACGCTTTCCATGCAGGAGGCCGAGGTCGCGGAGACCTGCGTGACCAAGCAGGGCATCTCGCTGAACGTCCGGGCGGTGATCGCCTTCAAGGTCGGCTACGACCCCGAGTCCATCGTCAACGCCGGGCAGCGGTTCCTGTCCGACCAGGACCAGATGTCCGTGCTGACCGGCCGGATCTTCGCCGGCCACCTGCGCTCGATCATCGGCTCGATGACCGTCGAGGAGATCGTCACCGAGCGGCAGAAGCTGGCCTCCGAGGTGCTCGACGGGTCCAAGGCGGAGATGGCCACCATCGGCCTGACCGTCGACTCGCTGCAGATCCAGTCCATCGACGACATGGGCGCCGGGTACATCGCGGCGATGGCCGCGCCGAACAACGCGGCGATCCAGCGGCAGGCCAAGATCGCCCAGGCGGCGGCCGACCAGGCGTCGGCCGAGGCGCAGCAGGCATCGGCCCGCAAGCAGGCCGAGTTCGCGCGCCAGACCGCGGTCGTCCAGGCCCAGTACAAGGCCGAGATCGACAAGGCGCAGGCCGAGGCGGCACAGGCAGGTCCCCTCGCCCAGGCCTCGGCGCAGCGCGCGGTCATCTCCGCCCAGGCGGAACTGGCGCAGCATCAGGCCGCGCTCCGCCAGCAGCAGCTGGTCTCCGAGGTGATCAGGCCCGCCGAGGCCGAGGCGCAGAAGGTGAAGATCCTCGCCATCGCCGACGCGGAGCGGACCAGGATCGCGGCCGAAGCCGCCGCGTCCAACAACCGGGTGGCGCTCGACCAGCTGCTGATCGCCCAGCTCCCGCAGATCGTCAAGGAGGCGGCCGCCGGGCTGAACGGCGCCAACGTCACCGTGCTCAACGGCGCGGACGGGCTCGGCGAGATCGCCGCCGGCCTGGTCAGCCAGGGGCTGACCATCCTGGAGGCGGTCCGCAAGGGCGTAGGCGTGCCGCCGGTCGACGGCGGGCCGAGGCCGCTGAGCAACGGCTCGGGACCCTCGGCTTAGCAGCGGCTCCCAAATCGGAGTCAAGCCCAAAAGTCAAAAGCACGCGTGGGGCCAGTGGCCACGGAAGATTACCGCCGGCACTCCTTCGGAAGGCCGGCGGATAATCTCCCGCGACCCCTTGCTCGTGCCTCGCCAGTACGCCACCCTCCCGGTTCTCCTAGCCCTGAGTGAGGATGTCCGCCAAGGTGGCGGTGGGGGAACCGTTGGGCAGCGCTGTGTGGAGCAACTCCAGACGATGACCCACTCGGGGGTACGTGACGCGGACGGTCGTGATTCCTGCGACGCGAAGTACTGGTTCTGGGAGCAGGGTTAGGCCGTGGCCGGCGGATGCCAGGTTGAGCAGCGTCGTTACGTCTTCGCCGTCATACTGCAGGGCGGGGCGGAATCCATCGACGCCGGCGTGGCGGCTGATCTCTTTCAGCGGTGGGGCTACGTTGTCGGCTTCGATCCATCGTGCGTCGGCCAGGTCTGGCAGGCGGAGGGTAGTGCGGGTCGCCAGCGGATGGCCAGCGGGCAGGACGACTGCGACTGGCGTCTCGCTCAGGCCCGTGGCGGTTACCGGGGCTTGCTCGGTGAGGGGGTCGCCAGGGGCGGTCAGGCCGTCGATGAGGGCTAGGTCTAGTTCGCCTTTCGCTACCCCGGTCGCTACCTGCTGGCGGGTTGCTGTCTCTACGGCTATCTCCAGGCGGGGCATGCGAGCGCGGAGGGCGGCGAGGGCTTGCGGCAGGTTGGAGGTCGCGCCGGCTAGCGGGGTGACGCCGACTAGCAGCGTGGCGTTTGGTGGGGTCTTGGCCATTCTGGTGACGTCGGCCCGCGCGGCATCGAGGCGCAGCAGGATCGGCTCGGCATGCTCGAGCAACCGGGCGCCCGCCTCGGTCGGCTCGACCGGGCGGCGGTTAAGCAGCCGGGCCTTAAGGTCGTTCTCCAGGGCCGCGACCTGCTGCGACACCGCCGCCTGGGTGTAACCGAGCTCGGCGGCGGCGGCGGAGAAAGAGCCGAGCCTCGCCACCGCGACGAACGTCCTGAGCAGTTGAACCTCCACCAGATAAGCATCACTTATCAAGCGACAAGAAATCATCGTTGGCGCTTAACTCGTGTCACCAGAGACGATGAGGTCATGGCTCAGCACACTCCGCGGATCGCCCTCGTTGGCGACCGGTCAGCCAACGTCAGGGCGCACGCCCGCATCCCGGTGATCATCGACGCCCTGCTCGGCCGCGAGGGCATCGCCCTTGACCCGTACTGGATCGCGACTCCCGACGCCGTCGAGTGCGACCTGCGCGGATTCGACGGCGTCTGGCTGGTCCCTGGCAGCCCGTACGCCAGCGCCGACGGGGCCTTTGCCGCGGTCAGGACCGCTCGCGAGCAGGGTATTCCCTTCCTAGGCACGTGCGGCGGGTTCCAGCATGCGGTCATCGAGTACGCGCGTCACGTCTGCGGGCTGCCTGGCGTTGAGAACGCGGAGGTCGCGCCGGACGCCGCCGAGCAGCTCATCGTCCCGCTCGAGTGCTCGCTCAAGGGGCACGAGGAGGCGGTCATGGTAGTGCCGGGCACGCTTGCCGCGAAGATCTCCGGTGCAGGCAGGCGCACCGAGCGCTACCACTGCAACTACGGGCTGAACCCGGCCTACCTGGAGGCCCTGGCCGCCGGCGGGCTGCGGTTCAGCGGCTTTGATGACGGCGGGCAGGTCCGGATCGTCGAGCTCCCGGGGCACCCCTTCTTCCTCGGCACGCTCTTCCAGCCGGAGCTCTCCGGTGACGGCACCCAGCCGCACCCGGTCATCCGCGCCTTCGCCGCCGCCGCGGCAGAGCGAGTTTCCCGGCTAGCCTCTTCGTCCTGAGCGTCCACGGCCGACCTAAATCCCCGTCCTGGCCGGCGTTCCCGGCTGCCCTCACCTCGTTCGGGCACCTTTGCGTCGTTCCTGGGTGCTCTCGCCCGGTAGTGGGGGCCTAACCGTCCCCGTTCCGGGTGCCTCCTCTTGCGGCTCCGGCCTGATTTAGGCCGACGGGTCGCGGAGCAGGATGAAGTTGATGGCGGTCAGGCGCATCGCCTGGTCGCCGGCCTGGTTGGTCAGCTCGCCGGCGGTCGTGACGATCCCGCGGTCGGGCCTGCTGCCCGACCGGCGCGCGTCGCGCACGATGGCGCGGACGTGCAGCGTGTCGCCCGGGCGGACCGGCCGCGGCCAGCGGATCTCGTCCACGCCCGCGGCGCCGAGGCTCGACTCCGGGCTGATGTAGTGCTCCACGAGCTGGCGCATCATCATGCTCGTGGTGTGCCAGCCGCTCGCGATGATGCCGCCGTACGGCCCGTCCTGCGCCGCCACCGGGTCCACGTGGAACGGCTGCGGGTCGTACTCCCTGGCGAACGCGATGATGTCCGCCTCGTTCATGGTGAAGCTGCCGCAGTCCACGGTGAGGCCCGGGACGTAGTCCTCAAAGTAGCGGGGCTCGCGATGATCATTCACTCTCCAAGTATCGCGTAACCATCCAGCTCAGCGTCCGCAGGAGTGCCTATCTGTCCGAATTCGATCACGACATGATCACGAAAAAAACTCAGTTTGCCTGCGGCCGGCCGCCGGTCCCTGCAATAGTTCCATCCAGCGGTCCGGTACGGACGAAAGCGCAGAAAAGCCAACAGGTCATCCGAGACCGCCACAGACCGGGCACCGGGGAAGGTGCCCGCCGTCGCATCTAGGCCCGCCGATAGGCACCACGCGGCCGCGTAGGACGGGCAAGGCACCGATGTGGGGGGAAACCCATGACCGCTGGGCACAGTGACCGCCGGGCACTGAGGATCAGACGCAGGGGCCGGCACGCGAGCCCCTCTCAGGTGGAGAAGGTCGCGCAGCAGGCAGGCAAGGCGGCACCAGCCGTCGCCATCGCCGGCGCGCTCGTCGCGGTGCCGTCGGCGCAGGCGCTCGCCGCCACCGGCGCGCCGGTCACGGGCCACCAGGCGGCGGCAAGCCAGACGGTTGCGGACACCGGCGCGAGCAGCGCGGCGCATCCGGGCAGCGCGACGCTTGACGCGTTCGAGGCGCGGGCGGTCACCGTCGCCTCCACGAGCACGGCGCGGCACGCCGCCAAGTCCACCTACTACCGGGTGCGTAGCGGCGACTCGCTGTCGCGGATCGCCGAGCGGTTCTATCACAGCGCCGGCGACTGGCAGTACCTCTACCACGAGAACGACAAGACGATCTCGAACCCCAACATGATCTACGTCGGCGAGCGCCTGTTCATCCCGGCCACCGCGCCCGCGCACTACAAGCTGACCAGCTACACGCCCAGGCACGCCAAGCCCGCGCCGCCCGTGGTCACCACGAGCAAGACGGTCAGCCATGGCGGCCGCCTGGAGGGCGGCACCAAGATCACGCAGTCGGCCGCGCAGGGCACCTACAGCTGCTCCGCCCTGGAGAACCTGTGGGAGCAGGCCGGCGGCAGCCCGTCGCACGCGCTCATGGCCGCGGAGATCGCCAGGGCCGAGTCCAGCGGCAACCCGAACGCCATCAGCCCGACCGACGACTTCGGCCTGTGGCAGATCAACGGGTCGAACGGCGCGCTCGCCACGCTCAACCCGTACGAGAACGCGCGGTCGGCGATCATCCTGTCCCACAACGGCACCGACTGGGACCCGTGGACCACCTACCACATCGGCGCCTACTACGGCCAGTGCTAGCCGTGAGCTAGCCCTGCTCCTTGATTCCCAGGCGGGCTAGCTCGTCGGCGCGCTCGTTGCCCGGGTCACCGTTGTGGCCCTTGACCCAGTGCCAGCTGATCTCGTGCCGCGCCATCGCCGCGACAAGCCGCTGCCACAGGTCCACGTTCTTGACCGGCTTCTTCGCGGCGGTCTTCCAGCCGTTCCGCTCCCAGCCGGGCAGCCACTTGGTGATCCCGTTGAGCACGTAGGTGCTGTCCGTATACAGCTCAACCGGCATTGGCCGGGTCAGGGCCTCGAGCGCCGAGATGGCGGCGAGCAGTTCCATCCGGTTGTTGGTGGTGATGAGCTCGCCGCCGTGCAGTTCCTTAACCACGCCGCCGTAGCGGAGCACCGCGCCCCAGCCGCCAGGACCCGGGTTGCCGCTGCACGCGCCGTCGGTGTAGATCACGGTTGCCTTCGAGTGCGCGGGGTCGTCCCCGCGGGAGGTAACGGCGCTCATGCACGAAGGCTACCGCCGCGCCCGGCCCGGGCATGATCGTGACGCCAGGGCTGCCCGCGTAGGGTCGCGGGGGGCTACCATCCCGGTTTATGAGCATTGGCAGTCCCACGTCCGCGGAGCTTGTCCTGGTCAACGGCAAGGTCAGGACGCCCGCCCATCCGTCGGGGTTCACCCGGGCGGCCGCGATCAGCGGCGGCACCATGCTCGCGTTCTGCGGCGACGATGAGATCCGTGACTTCATCGGCCCGTTCACCCGGGTGGTGGACCTGCGGAGCCGGCTCGCCATCCCCGCGTTCGGCGATGCCCACGTCCACCCCGTGCAGGGCGGCCTTGAATCGCTGCGCTGCAACCTGGCCGGCCACAAGACCAGGGCCGGGTACATGGACGCGGTGGCCGCCTACTGCGCGGAACTGCCGCCGGACGGATGGGTGCTCGGCGGCGGCTGGTCGATGCCCGCCTTCCCCGGCGGCACGCCCACCGCGGCCGACCTGGACGCGGTCACCGGCGGCCGGCCCGCGTTCCTGCCGAACCGCGACCACCATAGTGCCTGGGTGAACAGCGCCGCGCTGGCCATCGCCGGCGTGACCAGGGACACCAGGGACCCGAACGACGGGCGGATCGAGCGTGACCACGAGGGGAATCCCACGGGCGCGCTGCACGACGGGGCCATGCGGCTGGTCGCGGACTACGTTCCGGCACCGACCCGGGCCGAGCTGACCGCCGGGCTGCTCGCCGCGCAGCGGTACCTGCACTCGCTCGGCATCACCAGCATCCAGGACGCCTGCGTCGGCGAGGCGGGCGAGATCAGCATCCCTGACGCGTTCGCCACCTACCAGGCCGCCGCCGCGGACCGGCTGCTGACCTGCCGGGTGACCGGCGCGCTCTGGTGGGACCGGCTCCGCGGCCTGCACCAGCTCGACATGCTGCAGGAGCGCAGGGAGCAGGCGGACGGGGGCGGCTACTTCCGCGCCACCTCGGTGAAGCTGATGCTCGACGGCGTGTGCGAGACGTTCACCGCGGCGATGGGCGAGCCGTACCTGGACGGCCACGGCAACGCCACCGGCCACGCCGGATCCCTGTTCATCGAGCCGGACGAGCTCGCGGAGATCACCGGGAAGCTCGCCGACCTCGGCTTCCAGATGCATTTCCACGCGATCGGCGACCGCGCGGTCAGCGTGGCCCTCGACGCGCTGAGCGCGCTGCCAGACGGGCTGCGGGCCAGCGGCCGGCATCACATCGCCCACCTGCAGTTCATCCGGGCCGCCGACCTTGAGCGGTTCGCGCAACTCGGCGTCACCGCGAACTTCCAGCCGCTGTGGGCGTGCAAGGACGAGCAGAACGACCGGCTCACGGTGCCGTTCGTCGGGCTCGCGCGGGCCAACTGGCAGTACCGGATCGGGTCGCTGCTGCGGCTCGGCACCCGCCTGGCGTTCGGCAGCGACTGGCCGGTGTCAAGCGCCGACCCGCTCCAGGAACTGCACGTGGCGGTGAACCGGGTGCTTTCCACCCGCCTCGGCGAGCCGGGCTCGGCCGAGACGACCGTACCGCTGCTTCCCGCCGAGGCGATCGCGCTGGACGCCGCGCTGGAGGCCTTCACCAGGGGCGTCGCCTACGTGAACCACGAGGAGGACGTGGCGGGCACGCTCGAGCCGGGCAAGGTCGCCGATGTCGCGGTCCTCGACCAGGACCTGTTCACCATCGCGCCGAGCGCGATCGGCGACACGTCGGTCGCGCTGACGATCGCCGGCGGCAAGGTCGTGCACGGAGACGAGTAACGGAGGCCGACGAGGGGTAGCCGCCCCCGTTCTGGATGACGAGGACTCAACCGGGCGGCGACGGAGCGGTAAACACCGCGCCCCGCCCGTGACCTTACGCCCCTCATGTGTTGTATTTAAAGCGTGTTCAACGAGCTGCCTTCGCCGGGGTCGGAGGACCCCGCAGACCTTGCCATCCTCGCCGGGCTCCGGGTAGTGGACAACGACGACGACGATCCGGTGCTGCTATGGCCGGACGGGACGCCGGTCGACACCTGGCGAGAGGAATACCCGTACGACGCGCGGATGACCCGCGAGTACTACGACCACCACAAGCGGCTGCTGCAGATCGAGCTCGTCAAGCTGCAGAACTGGGTGAAGGACACCGGCCAGAAGATCGTCATCGTCTTCGAGGGACGGGACGCGGCTGGCAAAGGCGGCACCATCAAGCGGTTCACCGAGCACCTGAACCCGCGCGGCTGCCGCACGGTGGCGCTGGAGAAGCCCAGCGAGCGCGAGCGGACCCAGTGGTACTTCCAGCGGTACGTGACGCACCTGCCGGCGGCCGGGGAGATCGTGATGTTCGACCGCTCCTGGTACAACCGGGCCGGGGTTGAGCGCGTGATGGGTTTCTGCTCTCCCGATGAGTACCTGGAGTTCATGCGGGAGGCACCGGAGTTCGAGCGGATGCTGGTGCACTCCGACCTGCAACTGACCAAGTTCTGGTTCTCGGTAACCAGGTCCGAGCAGCGGACGCGGTTCGTCATCCGGCAAGTCGACCCGGTGCGGCAGTGGAAGCTGTCGCCGATGGACATCCAGTCGTTGGACAAATGGGACGATTACACCGAGGCTAAGGAGGCGATGTTCTTCTATACCGACACCGCCGACGCGCCCTGGACGGTGGTCAAGTCCAACGACAAGAAGCGCGCCCGGCTCGAGGCCATCCGGCACATCCTCGAGCAGTTCGACTACGACGGCAAGGACGAGGAGATCGTCGGCAATCCGGACAGGAAAATCATTGGACCGTCGGCGCTACTGTCGGAGAAGACGTCGGTCCAGTCGTTCACGAGATTGTGAGTCACATGTCAGCCGCGGGCACCGTCACCGAGATCACCTCCGAGGCCGAGCTGCGCGACGCGCTCGGCGGGTACCCCTCCGGGCGGGCCGTGACCAAGGAGCGGACCTCGCTGCACCCGCTGCAGATCGAGTGGCTCAAGACGTCGCCGTTCTGCGTGCTCGCGACGTCGGATGCCGAGGGCCGCTGTGACGCGTCGCCCAAGGGCGACCCGGCGGGGCAGCTCATTCACGTGCTCGACCCGCAGACGATCGTGATCGCCGAGCGGCCGGGCAACAAGCGGGCCGACGGGTACCTGAACATCCTGTCCAACCCGCACGTCGGGGTGCTGTCGCTGATCCCCGGGCGGAGCGACACGCTGCGGATCAACGGGCGGGCCCGGCTGGTGCGGGACGCGCCGTACTTCGACGAACTCGCGGTGAACGGCAAGCGGCCGGTGCTCGCGATCGTGATCGAGATCGAGCAGGTCTTCTCGCACTGCCAGAAGGCGTTCATGCGGTCCGGGTTGTGGGACCAGTCGTCGTGGCCCTCGATCGAGGACATCCCGTCGGTGGCCGCGCTGTGCAAGGCGGTGCAGCCCACGACGGAGACGCTCGAGGAGCTAGAGACGTACTACTCGAAGTCGAACTACGAGCGCCTGCTCTACTGACTACCGGTTCTGGGCCCACAGCTCGGGGATCGTGACGCCAAGCTCGCGGAACAGGTGGCGCAGCAGCGGTACCGAGATGCCGATCACGTTGTTGTGGTCGCCGTCGATCGACTCGATGAACCAGCCGCCGAGGCCCTCGATGGTGAAGGCGCCCGCCATGTTGAGCGGCTCACCCGTACCGACGTAGGCCGTGATCTCGGCTTCTGTCGGCCTGCCGAACCGGACGGTCGTCTCGCCGACCGCCGTCACCTGCTTCCCGGTGGCCGCGTCGATCACGCAGTGCCCGGTGTAGAGCGTGCCCTCCTGGCCGGACATCTGGTGCCAGCGCGCGACCGCCTCCTCCGGCGACGCGGGCTTGCCGTAGGCCCGCCCGTCCAGGTCGAGCATCGAGTCGCAGCCGATTACCAGTCCGTGGCACAGCGTAGCTGCGACCGCCGCCGCCTTGGCCGACGCGAGGACCTGGGTCAGCTCACCGGTATCCGGCGCGGAGAACGCGTCCTCGTCGACGCCGCTGACGATGACCTCGGGATCGATCCCGGCCGCGCGCAGCACGGCGAGCCGGGCGGGGGACGCTGAAGCGAGAACGACACGCACGGCGCCTAACCTTACGCGAAACGTGCGGGCTAGTTGCCCGGCGGTACGATCAAAGCCATGCGCTTCGGGCTCGTTGGGACCGGTTACTGGGCGAAGATGACGCACGCGCCCGCCCTCGCCAGCACCCCCGGAGCGGAACTGACCGCCGTGTGGGGCCGCGACCCGGCTGCTACCGCGGCGCTCGCGGCCTCCTGCGGCGCGCGCGCCCACCAGGACATCGACGCGTTCCTGGCCAGCGTGGACGCGGTCGCCTTCGCGGTCCCGCCGCACGTCCAGGCGCCGCTGGCGATCCGCGCCGCCCAGGCGGGCAAGCACCTGCTGCTCGAGAAGCCGGTCACACTGTCCGTCGATGACGCGGACCGGCTGGTCACCGCGGTCGACGAGGCCGGCGTCGCCTCGGTCGTGTTCTTCACCTGGCGGTTCAACACCGAGATCCGCGCCTGGCTCACCGACGAGCAGGCCCGCGGCGGCTGGTCCCGCGAGGGCTGGTCCGGCGGTGCCGCGATCTGGCTCGGAACCTCGCTGCAGCCGGACAACCCGTTCAACACCCCGTGGCGACGGGAGAAGGGCGCACTCTGGGACCTCGGCCCGCACCTCGCCGGCATGCTATGGGCCTGCCTTGGCCCCGTCACCGAGGTGACCGCCGTGGCGGGCAAGGCGGACGTAACCCACCTGGTGCTGCGGCACGACACTGGTGCCACGTCCACGGTGACCTGCACGCAGAGCGCCCCGGAGGCGGCCGCCGGCGTCACCGTCTTCGTCTGGGGCGCGGCCGGCCGCTCGGTCATGCCCGTGGACCTCGTCGACTCGGTCGCAGCGCTGCGCACCGCCGCCGCCGAGCTCATCGCGGTGGCCGCGGCCGGTAGCACGGCGCACCCCTGCGACGTCCGCTTCGGCCGGGAGATCACCCGGGTGCTCGCGGCGGCGCAAGCGCAGCTGTGAGGTCGTGTCTCACAGAACTCAGCACAAAGTTCCTGTAACGCCCAGGTGGGTCACTGTACCTGCGCACGTGTGTCCGCCTAGGCTTGGCTGATATGAGTAGCTCGCCAGCCGTCCCAGATCCACGGCACCTGCGTGCCTCCGACGCCGACCGGGAGCGCATCGCCAACGTGCTCCGCGAGGCCGCGGGCGACGGGCGGCTGACCATGGCCGAGCTCGACGAGCGCCTTGACGCCGTGTACGCGGCGAAGACCTACGCCGAGCTTGAGCCGATCACCCATGACCTGCCCGCCACCGGGACCGGGTACGTGCCGGCGGCCACTTCATCCGTTGGCATGGATCCAGCCAGGTTCGGCGGCCAGGCCACCTCGGCGGGCGCGGTGGCCATCCTCGGCGGGTTCTCGCGCAAGGGCAACTGGGTGGTGCCAAGGCACTTCAACGCCTTCATGCTGCTTGGCGGGGGCGAGATCGACCTGCGGGAAGCGCGGTTCGAGGACCGCGAGGTCTCCATCCACATCGTGGCGATCCTGGGCGGCTGCGAGGTCATCGTGCCGGATGACGCCACGGTCCGGGTGACCGGCGTCGGCATCCTTGGCGCCTTCGAGCATTCGGACAGCGGCGGCGGGAGCCCTGACGGCCCCGTGATCACCATCGACGGGCTGGCTCTCCTCGGCGGGGTGGACGTCAAGCGCAGCCCAACCGCGCAGGACGCGGGGGACGCGCGGAGGCTGCGCCACGAGGAGCGACGGCTGCGCCATGAAGCCCGGCGGGAAGGCCGCGAGCTGTACTAGCGCCGCGAACGGGTGGCTGCGTTCCCGGGTCACGATGGTGCGGGAGCGAGCGCTTACGTTCTGGCCGATGTTCTCAGCGCCAGCCGAGGGCGGGGGCGACGTGGGTCAGGACCGACTCGATCGCGTGCGCGTTGTACTCGACGCCGAGCTGGTTGGGGACGGTGAGCAGCAGGGTGTCGGCGGCGGCGATGGCCTCGTCCTCCCTGAGCTGCTCGATGAGCTTGTCCGGCTCGGCGGCGTAGGTACGGCCGAAGATCGCCTGCATGTCCTGGTCGATGTAGCCGACGTGGTCCTCGTCCTGGTTGCGGGAGCCGAAGTACATCCGGTCGCGGCGGTCGGTCAGCGCGAAGATGGAACGGCTGACCGAGACGCGCGGCTCGCGCTCGTGGCCGGCTTCCTTCCACGCGTCGTGGTAGGCCTGGATCTGCCTGGCCTGCTGGACGTGGAACGGGTCGTCGGACTCGTTGCTGATCAGGGTCGAGCTCTGCAGGTTCATGCCCATCTGCGCGGCCCACTGCGCCGTGGCCTGGGAGGCGGCACCCCACCAGATGCGGTCGCGTAGTCCCGTGGAGTACGGCTCGACACGCAGCAGTCCTGGCGGGTTGTGGAACATCGGCCGCGGGTTCGGCTCGGCGAAGCCCTCGCCCTTGAGCACCTCGAGGAGCACCGCGGCGTGCTCCCGGGCCATGTCGGCGTCGGTCTTGCCCTCGCCCGGCTGGTAGCCGAAGTAACGCCAGCCGTCGATGACCTGCTCGGGTGACCCGCGGCTGATGCCGAGCTGCAGCCTGCCGCCGGCGATGAGGTCGGCGGCGCCGGCGTCCTCGGCCATGTACAGCGGGTTCTCGTAGCGCATGTCGATCACCGCGGTGCCGAGCTCAATCCGCTTCGTGCGCGCCCCCGCGGCCGCGAGCAGCGGGAACGGCGAGCCGAGCTGCTGCGCGAAGTGGTGCACGCGGAAGTAGGCGCCGTCCGCGCCAAGCTCTTCCGCCGCGACGGCCAGCTCGATCGACTGGAGCAGCGAGTCCGAGCCGGACCGCACCTGCGAGCCAGGAGCGTCCGACCAGTGCCCGAACGAGAGAAACCCGATCTTCTTCACGCGGGTGTTCAACTCACATGACGTCTCATGCATTCCGGGCCGTGCTCAGCCGCGTTGCCCAGGCCTTCGCCGTGCGGTGGGATGGCCGGTGGGAGTTCGAGGCTCGCGACGGCCGCTTCTACAACGGCGGCCCGGACTGGCCGTGTGAGGTCTTCGGCGTCGCCCCCACGAGAGCCTTCGCCCACGCCAAGGGAGACCCCTTCGGCGCCACCACGCACCGGTTCTGAGGTATAAGGAGCTTCTGGGAAGGTGCCACGGGCCTAAGAGAAGGAGGCCGCGATGTCGCGGCGGGTAAACAGTGAACTGCTCCTAGTCGGAAGCCTGCCCGCTGATTCGGCGGAGTCGGCGCTACGGTCGGCGGCGGGGTTCTTCGGCGAGCTGGTGTTCGCGCTCCCCGACGGGGAGACCGGTCCCAGAGCCGGCTGGGTCAGTTACGAAAGGGAACGACTGGTTCGCCCGAACGAAGGCATCGTGGTCCTATCGGAAACCGAGTCACCGACCGGCCTGCCGCGCCATGCGTACGAGACCCCGGTCTTCGGGGTCAAGCCCGGCGTCAGCGAGCTGCGCTGGGCGTCGTGGCCGCGGATCGACGACGCCATCGCGTCGTACGCGGTATTCGGCGAGCTGCGCGCGGCCGGTGTCATCCCCGACGGGGCCCGGTTCCAGGTCTGCCTGCCGTTCCCCGCCAGCGCGCTGAACGCCTTCAAGGCCGACTTCGCGCACGACTACCCAATCGCCGCGCGCGGGTTCGAGGACCTGGTGGCCAGGGAACTCGCGCGGCTCTTCACCGCGATCCCGCCTTCCGACATCGCGCTCCAGTGGGACCTCGCCTACGAGACGCAGGACCTGGAGCGGGTTCTCGGCTGGACGTCGGAGGGCGCCTGGGAGCGCTTCGCCGGCCCGGTGACGCGGCTGACCCGGCTGATCCCGGACGAGGCGCTGGTCGGCTACCACCTGTGTTACGGGACGTTCCCCGAATGGCCGATGTACGAGGCACGGGACATGGACCTGCTGGTCCGGATGGCGAACTTCGCCGTCGCCAACTCGGGGCGCACCGTCGACTGGCTGCACCTGGCCGGCCCCAGGTACCTGCGCAGCGAGGACCGCTCGTTCTTCCGGCCGCTGGTGGACCTGGAACCACTGGATGCCCGGGTCTTCCTGGGCATCGTGCTGCCAATCGACGGCATCGCGGGGCTGCGCCGCCGGGTGGACACCGCGTCCCGGTACATCTCCGACTTCGGCGTGGCGATGTACTGCGGCTTCGGCCGCCAGCCCGGCCAGGACGGGACGGAGACGATGCGCGAGCACGCCGACGTGGTCCGCACGGTGCGCAGTGCCTGAGGAGGCGAGGGCGATCGAGTTCGCCACGGCCCTCCTGCGCGGGGATGCTGACCGGGTCCGGGAGCTCGTCGCCGACGACTCGTCCCTGGCCACGACCGTGATCAACGGCTACCGCCCGCTCCACCTCTTCGCTGACGCCCCTGGTCACCGGCCTAACGCCGGTGCCATCGTGGCCGCCCTCGTGGCGGCAGGCGCGGATGTTGACGCTGAGGCAGTCGACACCTGGCACCAGGAGACCGCGCTGCACTGGGCGGCGAGCAACGACGACATCTCCCTGATCGACGTGCTCCTCGACGCTGGGGCGGACATCGAGCACCCCGGCTCGTCTATCGGCGGCGGACCGCCGAGCCAGTCCGCCCTCGGCTATGCCCAGTGGGCCGCGCTCCGGCGACTTTACGAGCGCGGTGCGGTGATGAACCTCGCCCAAGTGTCAGCTCTCGGGCTCATGCCTCTCGTTACCTCGTTCGCGGAAGCGGTCCCCGCACCGGGGCCGGACGAGATCTCCGTCGCCTTCTGGAACGCGTGCCGGGCCGGCCAGCTTGCGGCCGCCCGCTACCTTCTCGCCCGCGGCGCCGACCTGAACTGGCCAGCTCCCTGGTCAGGGGAGACTCCGCTGGACGCGGCTCAGGCGAGGCACGAGGACGAGATGGTGGCCTGGCTGACGGCAGCGGGTGCGAGCTCCGGCGCCCAGTAAAACCTGATGCCGCCCGCTGGCCTGTGCTGTTAGCGTCCGCGGGTGAACCCCGGGAACCCGTTTGCTACCGCGGCCGTTGGGCAGGTGTGCAGTCGAGTCCGGTCATGGAGGTCCTGATGAAAAAGCTAGTGGAACTGCTGCTCTGTATCCTCCACCCGCTCGCCGTGGTGCTCATGTGGATCAACTTGGTTGGGCGCAGGGACCTGGGAACACTCGGCAAGCTCGCGTGGGCCATCTTCGGGCTGATCCCGCTCGTGCCCTTCCTCTACGTGCTCACCGGCGGCGACCTGTTCTGAGCCGCCAGGCGGTTAGCCAGGCTGTCCCGTACTGAAGATCGGCCAGCAGATCTCCGTGCGCCAGGCCTTCTCGTCCGGCGTGTCGCGCCGGCCGACAAGGTAGTACTCGCGGACGGGGCCGTCCACGTGCAAGGCGTGCTCGGCCACGTACGCGGCTAGCGCCCCGTAGGAGCGGTCCACGTCATGGTGCGGGCCGGAATGGACGATGACCGCCAGTTCCGCCTCCGGGATGAGCTGCGCGGCGACCCGGCCGACGAGCGGGACCTGGGCCGTGGTTGGCACAAATACCGTCGCCTCTCCCTTTTCCTCGGCGAACAGCTCGGTGGCGTAGCTGCCGCCCGCGGGCCCGGCCGGGGCGAGGCCGGCCGCCTCCAGGGTGGCGTACAGCTCTCCGAGCGCGCCGGGGAACCAGGGCAGCAGATCGCTGGTGCTGACGACGCTGGTGATGACCGCGGCTTGGGTCGCGGCGACCCGACGGTGACTGATCGGTGCAATGTCCGCCGGGTCGGCGAGCAGGTCCCTGAGCGACGCGACCGCACTTTGCGTGCGGGCGAGGTCCTGCTCAAGTCGCGTAAGGTGCGCGGAGATCAGCCTGTTCCTGGTCCGCAAGTCGGGGGTGTCCAGGACGGCGCGGATCTGCTCGAGCGGCATGTCGAGGTCGCGGAAGCGGCGGATGACCTGCGCGGCGGGAATCTGCAGGGTCGTGTAGCGCCGGTAGCCGGTGTCCGGGTCCACCCCGGACGGCTCGAGCAGCCCGAGGCGGTGATAATGGCGCAGCGTCTTGATGCTCAGCTGCGTGGCGCGGGAGAAGTCACCGATGCTTAGCGAGGCAGGCACCTGCCCAGTCTGGGCCCTCCCATGAGGGGAGAGTCAAGGCTGACTGCGCGGGTTGACTCTCCCGTCACGGCAGCGGCGAGGGTGGATCACGTCGGCCACCGCGGCCGGCCTGATGCAACAGGAGGAACGCAGCATGAGCACCGAGCTGCCCGCCATCGTCGCCGAGCACATCGCCGCCGTGAACGACTTCGATACCGACCGGATCGTCGCCACCTTCGCCCCGGACGCCTACGTCAACGACAACCGGCGGGAAATCTGGGGCACGGAGAGCATCCGGGCCTTCATGGCCAAGGAGTTCGTCGGCGACCACGTCACGATGGAGGTCCTCGAGGTCGTCGACCACTACGGCGACATCCTCGTCCGCGCCCGCTACGACGGCACCTACGACAAGACCAACCTGCCCGACGAACTGGTCATGACCAGCTACTTCGGCATCAGGGGAGGCAGGATCATAAGCCTGACGGTGATCTTCAACCAGCCCTCACCGTACTGAGACCCGTGGCGTGTTCACCGCGAGCCGCAGGGTCCTGGCCACGTCGACAGGTTACGCCCGCAGGCGGCGGGCTTAGGCTCGTGCCATGACTACGTTCACCGACGCTGAGATCGAGTTCCTGAACAGCCAGCGGCTCGGCCGGCTGGCCACGGTCGGTGCCGACGGCATGCCGCACGTCGTGCCGGTCGCGGTCTTCTACGACCCGGCGGCCGAGGCGCTGGTCATCGGGGCCAACGTGCAGTTCGGTGAGGAGATCATGGTCGCGTCGAAGAAGTTCCGCGACGCTCAGCGCCGGCCGAAGGTAGCCGTCGTGATAGACGCCCCGTCACCACGCATCCTGGAGGTTCGCGGAGAGGCGGAAACTCACCTCGACGGCGGTGCGGACGTTGGCCAGCGGCTTGGTGCACCGTTCCGGTTCTGCCCGGCATGGATACGCATCCGGCCGCGCCGCGTCGTGAGCGTAGGCGTCAACGACGGCGCGTACGGCGCGTCGGCACGGGACATCGCGGGATAGCGCAGGATAGCGAAGTGTCGATTGGGCGGCGGCCACTTCGTAGCGGAGGTGAGGGCCGGCCAGCGACCGGCTCCGGACGACAATCGGGAGTGATCTCTCATGACGCAGTACCTGCTCGCGCTCCACGCCGCCGGTGAGTTTCCTGACCTTCCGTTCGAGGACTGGAAGCAGTCGTTCGCCGACTGCGGCGCGGTCATCGACAAGATGAAAGACGCCGGCGCGTTCGTGTTCGCCGGCGGCCTGCTCGCGGGGGCGGCCACCGTGGTCCGCCAGTCCGGCGACGACTTCCTGATCACCGACGGACCGTACGCGGAGACCAAGGAGCACCTCGCCGGGTTCTGGATCATCGACGCCGCCGACCTGGACGTGGCCCTGGAGTGGGCCAAGCTCGCCACGGCCGCGTGCCGGGTGCCGATCGAGGTCAGCCCGTTCGACGAGCGAGACATCGACACGCTGCTCGCCGCGTTCCCGAAGTGACCGTCGAGGCCGTCTTCCGCCAGGAGTACGGCCGCTGCGTCGCTACCCTGATCCGCTTCCTCGGCGATATCGACGCCGCCGAGGAAGCGGTGCAGGATGCGTTCACTGTGGCGGTGGCCAGGTGGCCATCGGACGGCCAGCCGCCCAATCCCGGCGCGTGGATCGTCACGACCGCCCGCAACCGGGCCATCGACCGGCTGCGCCGCGAGTCGGTCCGTGACGAGCGGCACGCGCAAGCACATCACCTGTACGGTGCTGCCGGTGCTGCCGCCTCGGCGGCGGATAATGCCCTGGCCGAGGAGGAGACCGTGACCGATGACCGGCTGCGGCTGATCTTCACCTGCTGCCATCCGGCCCTGAACCAGCCCGCCCAGGTCGCGCTGACCCTCCGGCTGCTCGGCGGGCTGGAGACGCCGGAGATCGCGCGGGCGTTTTTGGTGCCCGAGGCAACCATGGCCCAGCGGATCGTCCGGGCCAAGCGCAAGATCAGCGGCGCCCGCATCCCCTACCGCGTGCCCGAGGAAGCCGAGCTTCCGGCTCGGCTCAAGCCTGTCCTCGCCGTCATCTACCTGATCTTCAACGAGGGCTACGCGGCGACCGCCGGCGCCCTGATGCGGCTTGACCTGTGCGCGGAGGCGGTCCGGCTCGCCCGGGTGCTCGCCGGGCTGATGCCTGACGAGCCGGAGGCGCAAGGGCTGCTCGCGCTGCTCTTGCTGCTGCACGCCCGCAGTGCCGCCCGCGTCACCGCCGACGGCTCCCTGGCCCGCCTGGCCGTGCAGGACCGGCGGCTCTGGGACCGGGACCTGATGACCGAGGGCCAGGCCATCGTGCGCGCGTGCGTTCGGCGCGGCCAGCCGGGCCCGTACCAGGTCCAGGCTGCGATCAACGCCGTTCATTCCGTCGCGCCGAGCTTCGACGGCACCGACTGGCCCGCCATCCTGACGCTCTACGACCAGCTCTACGCGCTCACGCCGACCCC
>Ga0265338_10001151_pt1 | contig 43728 bp, 45 predicted proteins | sample 42126metaG_FD_193579 | JGI IMG/M metagenome (GOLD analysis project Ga0265338, IMG submission 193579) | Rhizosphere microbial communities from Carex aquatilis grown in University of Washington, Seatle, WA, United States - 4-21-26 metaG | ecosystem: Host-associated > Plants > Roots > Rhizosphere... | reverse complement strand
CGCTGGAACATTAACTCCCTATATCGGCGACAAGCTCACCATCACCGATTCCACCGGTCATCAGCTTGTGGGATGGATCAAAGCGGCGGGAGGAGGGGAGACGTATGGAGGGCAGCTGCTGCCGAATACTGCGTTCAATGACACAAGCAATGTGAATTCATTTTATTGTGTTTCATCACTCTCTTCTGTCGCCGGCGGTCAGTCGGGGAATGCGTTGCAACTTACCCCTAGTTGCGCAAACGGAAATGCGGCGGAAACCGTTGTTAGCTCTTATGGAGCGGCATTGCTGAGTTCTGGTTATATGCAAAAAGGAACGGAAACGACATATGAAAGTCTTAATATAGAGAATAGTTCATTCGCAAATCTAAATAGTGCGCCCAATCTCCCTTCTTCGTGGACGCAATATTCTTTCTATGTTACCACTCAGAGCGCGACCAGCTACCAAATTTATTTGGGGGCGACCTCTGGAAAGACGAGTCTTTTTGATACGGTGAGCGTAACACAGGTTCTTACCCCATCTATTAAGGGTGTCACCATCGTCTCCGCATCTGGTGGTTCTTCATATAATTGGACATCACAAGATCCAAGTTTTAATCTCGATGATTCGAGTGGTTATACGTATGCGATCACGCATTCGTAGCATCATATGAAGGCTTAAAATGCTTTGGGCTAATACATTCTAATACGAAAGCAGTTCTAAACCCGTTCAGGGCAGTGTACTGCAAATTTTGATATAATTTGTTAATGGGAAAGAATCCTCGAAAACTAACCCCGGTTCTTCGAGCCATCATTGAGATGGCGTTTATTATTTTTTTGTTTTACTCCAATCTTTTGATGGGTGAATTTACCAACGCGAATGGCCGGGGAAAGACATTGATCTTTGCCCTTCAAGACATATTTACCAGTACTAATTTTATAATCGCTATAGTTTCGGCGTTGGTTGGTTATGTGGTTTTTGAATGGCTCAGAAAGAAACTGTAGTATTCTAATCGATCCAAGTGTTTCTAAGTCCGTCCAGAACGATCGGGTTTTGTGGTAAAATCACCCTATGGGCAAACTGATCGCGGCCAATTGGAAGGAGCATCCGAAAACGGAGGCGGAAGCGTTTGCGCTCTTTAAAGCCGTGGCGCGGACACCGCGTCCGTCCGGCGTCACAGTGCTGGTTTGCTCACCTTTCATTTATTTGGAGGAAATCGCGCGGGAATGGAAGCGGATGCCGCCGAAGGAACGGGAGCGGCTCGTGCTCGGCGCGCAAGATGTGTTTTGGGAAGATCAGGGAGCCTACACGAGCGAGGTTGGTCCCGCGATGCTGCGTTCCATCGGCGCAAAATATGTGATCATCGGCCATTCCGAACGGCGGAAGTTCGCAAAGGAAACAGATGCGATGATCAATAAGAAGATCGCTCTCGCGTTGCGCGATGGCCTAAAGGTGATTTTGTGCGTGGGCGAAGCGCTGTCGGTACGGGAAAAGGGCGTGGATGTCGCAAAAAAATTTGTCGCACAGCAGCTTCTCAAGGACCTGAAAGACATTTCTATCAAAGCGGGGGATCTGTATATCGCCTACGAACCGATCTGGGCTATCGGCACGGGACGGAGCGACAAGCCTGAGGACGCGCGCGAGATGGCGATGTTCATTAAGTCCTCGTTAAAAAAATCTAAAAAAATATCCCCAAAGTTCCTTTATGGCGGATCGGTCAATGGCAAGAACGCAGCCGATTATGTACAATTGAGGGAAATTGACGGAGCGCTGGTGGGCGGCGCCAGTCTAAAGGCCGAGGAGTTCAAAAAAATAATTAATGCAATGTAATAATAAAAAAATGAACGAATCAAAATTGTGGTTTTGGATCCTTTTGGATGTATTGATAGCGGCGGTGATCATCGCGATCATGGGGATTGGATTACCGGTCGCGGTGCGGTACGAGGCATCGCTTGCCCCCGCGCGCACAATCACGGTGAGCGCGCAGGGAAAGACGACGGCAACGCCGGACCTCGCGGAAATAACATTTTCGGTGGTTTCGACGGGACAGAACCCGCAGTCGATGCAGACGACCAATACGGGGAAGATGAATGCGGCATTGCAGTTCCTGGCGTCGCAGAACATCGCGACGAGCGACATTACGACGACGGGATACGATCTTGAACCGGCGTACAATTACGACAACACCACGCAGCGCAATTACATCACGGGCTATACGTTGACGCAAACGGTGACGGTCAAGATCCATGATCTTACGAACGTCGCTACGGTGCTGGGCGGCCTTGCCCCGCTTGGCGTGAACCAGATCGGCGGCGTGGACTTTACCTTTAACAACACCGATGAGTTCGTCGCCGTCGCGCGCGCGGACGCGATGAACAAAGCGGAAGCGAAAGCGATACAGATGGCATCGGAGGGTGGTGCATGGCTTGGCACCGTGGTGAACATCTCGGAGAACAGCTACGTCCCGCAACCGGTGTTGCGGTATAACACGATGGCAAGTTCGGGTATGGGCGCACCGACGGTGGCGATCTCCACTCCGGATATCCAGCCGGGCTCGCAGGACATCACCGACAACGTGACGATAACCTACGCGTTGCGCTAGTCTTCTTTGCGTACCATGAAAAGAAGGGATCTTTACGCAAGCTTGATCATCGGTGCCGCGGTCGGGTTGCTCATTCAACCGATATTGGCGAACACGCTCGCGAGCGTCCATCTGACGCTCGCGATGCGGGTCGGCATATTCGTGTTCTTCGCGGTCTTCGCGCCGTTCGCGCTCTGGCTGTGCTCGCTGATCGCAAAAATCTGGAAAGCGTTCTACCAGTTCGGCCAGTTCGCCGCAGTGGGAACATTGAACAGCTTCATCGACATCGGTGTCTTTAATTTGGAAACGTTCCTGTATGGCGGCACGATATCAACGCCGCTCTTCGCTGTCTTCAAAGCGATCTCATTCCTTTGTGCCACGACCAACAGCTTTTTCTGGAACAGAAATTGGACGTTTGGATCTACCGATAAGGTGAACGCGGGTGAGGTGACGGGATTCTACACCGTCGCAATCATCGGATGGGCGGCGAACGTCGCCGTCGCGACATTTGTGAAATCCATCGGGCCGGAAACAAAGCTTTGGGTGGATGTCGTCGCGCCCGTGGCAGGGATACTTGTGACATTCATCTGGAACTTCGTTGGGTATAAGTATTTTGTGTTCAAAAAGCGGGAGGTCTCACCGACGGCATAAGATATGCAAACCTTGCGTTTTTAGAGTGAACCTGCTATAATGCTCTCGAATGGGTGCGAGCATGCTCGAGTAATTAATATGGCTTGGGCATGCCCCACACGATTCTGTTTGGCTAAAGACCCCCGCAAGGGGGTCTTTAGTTTATGGAGCTTTGCTCTCGGGCGCCTATTTGGTATACTGGTCATGGAGTGGCTGATTGAGCACTCGTTCAATACAAACAGAACCGGAGGTCACCACAGCCTCTCCGCCCAGCACTTTGAGCATCCTTGTTAGAGTTTTGGGCGGAGAGGTTTTTGTTGCCCGGGGGCCATTATTTTCATATGCCGCAATTCAAGGAGAATATCCCATTATCCAAGTTCAGCCACTATAAGATCGGCGGCCCCGCGCGGTTTTTTTTTGATGCAAAGAGCGCGAAGGAAGTGCAATGGGCCGTCAAAGAGGCAAAAGCCAGAAAACTGTCCGTGTTCGTGTTGGGCGGCGGAACGAACCTGCTGATCGGCGACGAAGGTTTTGCCGGTCTTGTCTTGCGCCCCATCATTAAGGATGTAAAAGTGAAAGGAACCACGGTCACGGTCGGTGCCGGAGTGATGATGGCCGACCTTTTGAAGTTTGCCGCCGAATACTCGCTCGCCGGGCTTGAGTGGGCGGGCGGCCTTCCGGGCACGGTCGGTGGTGCGATCCGCGGCAATGCGGGCTGTTTTGGCGGTGAGATAAAAGACACTATCGCGTCGGTGCGGAGCTTTGACATAAAAAAAATGAAGATGGTGGATCGCACGGGAAAACAATGCGCGTTCGCGTATCGGCACAGTATCTTCAAGAAGAAGAACGGCGCGGAGATCATCATGCAGGCGACGTTCGCGCTCACGAAAGGAAATAAAAAAGAGATCACGAAGGTAATAAAGGAACGGATCGCGTATCGCAAGGAGCGTCACCCGCTCGACTACCCGAACATCGGAAGTATATTCAAGAACGTTCCGCTTCATGTCATCCATAAAAAGGGGAGTGAACAATATAAAAAAGCGCTCGCCGCATCCACGCTCGCGTTCCGTGGTTCGCAGTTCTCAGTCAAGTCGGATCCGTTTCCCGTCATCTTTGCCGCGAAGCTGATCTCGGAATCCGGTTTGCGCGGAGTGAGCGCCGGCGGCGCGATGATCTCGCCGAAGCACACCAACTTCATCGTGAACGTACTCGCTGCGCGTTCGGGTGACGTGAAGAGCTTGATCGCTCTCGCGAAAACAAAAGTATCGGGGAAGTTTGGGATATTTCTGGAAGAAGAGATACAACTGCTATAATAAAACCATATGAACATAACCATAAAGAAAACGTTGGATGTGACTCCGCCGCTTGAGACATACATAGAAGAGAAGCTTATGCCGCTCGCCAAGTTCGTGGAGCCGTATGAGAAGGAGGGGAAGGTGGCGTTGCACCTTGAGGTCGCGCGCACGACCCAGCACCACCGAAAAGGCGAAGAGGTGTTCATGGCATCCGCGGATCTTGAATTGCCGGGTAGCGTTCTTCGCGGGGAAGCGTCGTCGGCGGATATCCGCAAAGCGATCGACGAGGTGCGCAATATGCTGCACATGGAGATACAAAAATATAAAACAAAGCATTCCCATTCGACGGAAACCGAACGGGAGAAATAAAAAAGCGCCGCACGACATCGTGCGGCGCTTTTTTTGGAAATGACCCCCGTCAAAAGTTATCCACAGAAACCGTGAAAACCAAAAAAACGTTTTGTTATACTAAATCTATAGTAAGTTTTTTCCCACGGGAAAAAATGATCGGAGTGGTCGCAACCCGATAAACTAATATAAAAAATATTCCAATGCCAGCAAAGAAAAAGAAGAAAGTAGCAAAGAAGACCGCGAAGAAGAAAGCCCGCGCATAGTCTTTGCAGAGGAGCACTCCGGCACTCGCCGGGGTGTTTTTTATTTTATTCATTCGCAAAAGTTGCCATAATCGCCTATAATCGGTGAGATGCTTGAAGGACTCAAAAAACTATTTCAGAAACGCTCACTTGCAGCGCTTGAGGAAAAAGTCAAGGAAATCAATGCTCTTGAGCCGGCAATGGAAGCCCTCTCGAACGAGGAATTGACCGCGAAAAGCCTGGCGCTTCGCGAGCGCGTAAAGACGGCCAAGGCCGATGATTCGGCGGATGCTGTACTCGACGAGGTTGCTGTTGAAGCGTTCGCGCTTGTGCGCGAAGCGGCAAAACGCGTACTCGGCCAACGTCCGTTTGATGTCCAGCTTCTGGGCGGCCTCGTGCTGCATAACGGCGCCGTCGCAGAGATGATGACCGGAGAAGGAAAGACGCTCGCGGGCGTCGCGCCGGCATATCTGAATGCGCTCGGCGGCGATGGCGTACACGTGGTCACCGTCAACGAGTATCTCTCGCGCCGCGACGCGGTGTGGATGGGAAAGATCTACCGCCTGCTGGGGCTTACCGTCGGGTCCATCATTCCTGGCGCCGCGTTCATCTATGATCCGGAGTGGGAAATTCCGAAGGCCGACGAGGCTGTCGAGGAAAAGAAAGTTGAGACCACCGGGAGCTTTTTGGTCCAACAGGAATTTTTGCGTCCGGTACCGCGCAAGGAAGCATACCGTGCGGATATCACTTATGGCACCAACCACGAGTTCGGCTTCGATTACCTCCGCGACAACCTGATCTACCGGGCGGAGGATCGTGTCCAACATGGGCACAACTTCGCTATTATCGACGAGGTGGACAGCATATTGATAGATGAGGCTCGGACGCCTCTTATCATCGCGGCCCCGGACGCCCAATCCAGCGATTTTTATAAGTCGTTTGCCCGCATCGCGGCCAACCTGGAAAAGGAGGTAGATTACGAGATGGATGAGAAGAAGCGCACCATCACTATTATGGATGCCGGCGTGGAGAAGGTGGAGAAGTTGATCGGCGTTCAGAACATTTATGCGCCGGAGAATATCCGCCTCGTCCACTATATGGAAGAGAGCATTAAGGCAAAGGCGTTGTTCGCGCGTGATAAAGATTACGTGGTGAAGGACGGCCAGATATATATCGTTGACGAGTTCACCGGACGCTTGCTTGTCGGCCGGCGGTATCAGGCCGGTTTGCATCAGGCAATCGAGGCAAAGGAGGGCGTGACGGTCCAGCAGGAGTCGCGTACCTATGCCAAGGTTTCCACGCAGAACTATTTCCGCATGTACAAGAAGATCGCCGGTATGACGGGAACAGCGCAGACGTCAGCGGAGGAATTCTTTAAAGTATATAAACTGGAGGTGGAAAGTATCCCACCGAATCGCGGCCTCGCGCGTAAGGATCTGAATGATCTTATCTATAAGAACTTCACCGCCAAGCTGAATGCCATCACCGCGGACGTAAAAGAGCGGCAGAAGAAAGGCCAGCCGGTGTTGCTTGGCACCACCTCCATCGCAAAGAACGAGATCATTTCTGCGGCGCTCTCGCAGGCGGGGATCCGGCACGAGGTATTGAATGCCAAGAACAATGAGCGCGAGGGCGCGATCATTGCCCAGGCGGGGCACTCAGGCGCAGTCACGGTGGCGACGAACGTCGCCGGACGCGGCGTGGACATCTTGCTTGGCGGCAATCCGCCGGATGCCGCGGAGGCGGAGAAGGTACGCGGACTTGGAGGACTGCACGTGATCGGCACCGACCGCCACGAGGCACGGCGCATTGATAACCAGCTCCGCGGTCGCGCCGGCCGCCAGGGCGACCCCGGCTCATCGCAATTCTTCCTTTCCCTCGAGGATGATCTGCTTCGCATCTTCGGCGGCGACCGGATCAAAGGCATTATGGAGCGGTTCGATCTTCCGGAGAACGAGCCGATCGAGTTCGGCATGGTGACGAAGGCCGTGGAACAGGCACAGGAGAAAGTGGAAGGTTCCAACTTCGATATGCGCAAACATCTCCTTGAATACGACGATGTGTTGAACAAGCAGCGCAGTGCGGTCTACAAGCGGCGCACGGAGTTTTTGGAATTGCCGGACAAGGAAGCGATCGCGCAGGTCATCGCGGACGCCGCGGTCGCACACTTTAACGTGGCATTCGCACCGGGTTTTGCAGAACACCCATCAGCCGCTGAAGAAGCAAAAGAAGAGGCGAGAAAAGCCTTTAAAGAAGCGGGTATCGCAGCCGAGTCCGCCTCTCTCCAAACAGAAGAGGATTTTACCCGAGCCATTCATGAAAAAAGCATGGCGGTCGCCGAGCACGCGCTCGCAAAGAACCAACTGCTCGGCATTCTTGATATGCTATGGATGACGAATTTGGAGGACCTTGAGGCACTCCAGGAATCCGTCGGCCTGCGCGCATACGCGCAGCGCGATCCGCTTGTTGAATACCGCCATGAGGCGAGTGGCTTGTTCAAAAGCTTCTGGGGGAATTTTAACGGATGGATCTTCAATAATATGTTCAAGCTTGTGGCGCAGCAGGATGGAGGAACATCGGGGGCAGGCTCCGGCACGGGCGTCATGGCGGGAATGAATCTCAATATCCCAAGCACTGCACCCGCGAGCGAAATGGGTCCTGGCGAAAAGATCGGCCGGAACGACCCGTGTCCTTGTGGCAGCGGCAAGAAATGGAAAAAGTGCGGACTCATGAACACGGAAGAGCATCAAAAGAACATGGCGCAGGGCGGTGCCAAGCACGAGGTAACGGGAGGATAGGCCCAGAAATTATTTTACACTTATGATCATCACCGCAGGAGATCGCGAGAAGGAGAGAGTATTTTTTGAAGCAGAACGAAAAAAAACACCTGAGCTTTTTCAGCGTGCTCCGATGATCGATGATGATGCGTCCTTGCAATCAGTCGGCATCGAAGCGGTATATGGCAGCCGCCCCGTGGGATATCTAAAGCTATTTCCTCAGGACTTTATTGTCGAAGAGGTATCGAAAGAAGGGACGGTTTGTACGATTGATCTTGGGAATGGCGAGGCTCCGGAAACCGGGGAGGGGACGACGTACTACGCCGATCTGGTGAAGATCGGCGTATCTACACTGGAAGCAAAAGAGCAGCTTGCGCATGAACTGGGTATCGATGAAAAAAATATCGGATATGCGGGAATCAAAGATCGTCTCGCGCTGACCTCTCAGGCCATAAGTATCCGGGGATTGTCGGACGGTAAGAAGATAAGCAACATACATGCGGATAATTTCTTTTTAAAGAACATCACCCGCGGGAAAGGAGTGGTGTCGAATGGAGGCCTTAATGGAAATCGTTTTACCATCATCCTACGTTTTGCCGAGCCGATCGGACCGCAACTCCGAACGGAAATGGAGCAAAAAGTGAACGAGGCAAGGACGGACGGGTTCTGGAATTTTTTCTATCTCCAACGCTTTGGGACGCCGCGATTGATAGCGCACCGGCTCGGGCGCTTGATCCTTCTCGGAGACTATCAGGGCACGGTCAAAATGTTCATGACATATATCGGGGAGCGGGAACTCCCATATTTCAGGGCGATCCGCGAGGCCGTGCTAGAAAAATGGGGTGACTGGAAAGCGATCGAGGAATTGATGGACCCGTTTCCGTATCATTTCAATCTCGAGCGAACGATGGTCCAGCACCTTTCAACGCATCCGGCGGATTTTCTTGGGGCATTGCATACCATCCCGGATCAAGTGCGATTATGGTCATATGCCTATGACAGCTATCTTTTCAACAGGAAACTTTCCGAGCTTATTCAATCCGGTGATGTTCCGCTGTGGCTTCCGTTCATCAGTTCTTTCAATCCGAACGACTGGAAGCCGTATCAACGATTCTTGGAAGAAGATAGGGTGACATTGCCGAGCCGTTCCTATCGGGATTTTCCGTTCATTCGCTTGGAATCGCGTCGATGCCCCACATTACAACCGATAGAGATCCATGCTGCGGTATTCGAGGAGCGTTTTGCATCACTGTCTTTTTCCTTACCGAAGGGATCGTACGCTACAAGTTTTCTCGTGGGGTTCTTCGCGCTTGCTTCGGGATTGCCGATCGTTCCGGGGATATATCGCGAACCCATCGACACCAGCGCGCTCACCGGCCGGGAAAGTTTTATGCCGGTATTCGAACGTTTTAAGAAAGTACTTGATCGGCATCAAGCGGATCTCGAGGCCAATTTATTGGAAGAATAAGGTCATTATATAAAGAGAAGGCCGGAGCATCGCGTGAGCGAGTCCGGCCTGTTCCACTCCCTTCGGAGTGGGCTGCGTGGTTAAGGGTCATCATCCGACGAGGACGGGAGCGGCCGGCACCTCGGGCGGGATTGCCGCCAAGAGCCAGTCGTTCGTACCGTCAAACCGGAGCGCACAGTCGGCCGGCTTGCCGATCTGCCGTCCCCGGAAGTTAACGGTGTGGACAACCTCGCCCTTATCGTTCGGCGGGTTAGCCCAGACCATCACCTTCTCGAAGGAGGCATCGCCGAACTCTGCGAAGAGATCGCCGAGCAACTCGATCGGAGCGCCTTCGAAGCCATCCCCGGCGCGGCGGAACTCGATCAACAAGCGGGATTCCGTATAAACGTTTTTCCCCTTGTAGATCTGTTTTTCCGACACGAGAGCCTTGCTGATGAAAAACTCAGCATTCGCGAGGTCCTCGATCACGTTCGCCGCCCACACTTCGTGGTCCTTGATACCGGCTGCCCCAAAAACTGGACTGCCGCTGTCCACGATCCCGTTGCGGGTTGCGTGTGGATCCCGGCCGATGGTCTCCGCGATCGCGATGTGCTTCTTGTTCAACTCCCGCTGCCGACGTGGCGTGCGGGACAGGACGTTCAAGAAAGTCTTGAAGCGCCCCACCCAGCTGTCGCTGAGGCTGAACCACAAAAGCACGACATCCGGCATCGGTGCCGCTTTCGCATCGATTGCCTGATGGGCGGGGAGGCTGCAGAATTCGCTGCCTTCCATCGCCAGGTTACGGCACCGTGCGGCGCCGTTCACGATTCCAGCCTTGCAGGTCTTCGTTACTTTCAAAATGGGCATAATGCCCTCCGTTTCTGACCCTTTGAAAGGGCTGTACATATTATAGCATGCTAATATATAATGTCAACCCCCTGGAAAAGCAGACATTTCCTGTGTTATCATGGCTATTGATGACCATAGACGAGTTCCAAAAATCCGATCTGCGGGTCGGAAAAATAGTCTCTGCGGAGCGCGTGGAGGGTTCGGAGAAGCTTTTGAAGCTTCAGGTCGACATCGCCGAACCGGAACCGCGCCAGATCCTTTCGGGCATCGCAAAATGGTATGCGCCGGAGGATCTTACGGGGAAAAGTGTCGTGATCATCGCCAATCTTGAGCCGCGCATGATGATGGGCATGGAATCCAACGGAATGCTGCTTGCTGCGCACGGCGAGGATGGCGCGGCGGTGATTTTTTCGCCGATCAAAGAAGTTCCGCCGGGAGCAAAAATATCATGAAAAAAACTATTTTAATTGCAGTGTGCGTGGTGGTGGGAATAGCGATTCTTGGAGTATTGATGTGGTATGTGAGTAGTATTGGTAATTCTCAGGTAAATATAACAATTAACAACAATAATAATGTTCTAACGCCGCAGCCTACGGCGGTGGGACAACCAATAACAACCATGGATGGACTCGTAATAAAAGACGACGTGATAGGGACGGGGACGGTGGCAGCGTTCGGCGATGCGGTGACGGTCAACTATACCGGCAAATTGGATAACGGCACGGTCTTCGACAGTTCGCTGAATCCCGGACGGACGCCGTTCGGCTTCACCATCGGGAGCACGGTTCCGGGAAAGTCGGTGATCCAGGGGTGGAACGAGGGCGTGCAGGGAATGAAAGTTGGCGGAACGCGTGAGCTGACCGTTCCTCCGGCACTCGGATACGGCGCGGTCGGTGCGGGATCGGTGATTCCGCCGAACGCGACGTTGCATTTTACAATCACGCTGCTCTCGGTATCGAGCACGAGCAGCCAGTAGGGAATTAAAGAAAGAAAAAAAAGAAGGCGCTCGTGATGAGCGCCTTTTTGTTGCCGAGTTATCCGTCAGCTATTGTGACCTCGCGAAACGGGAGGTTTGATGACATATACTTGCACCCAGCCTATTCCGATACTATTTGCCTCGTCGATTGCCGCACGAAACGCATCGGCGGGATTTGTGCCGAAATGATAGCGGGGCGGTATCCGGAGATCGATATGACGGATATGCCTCAAGCGCCAATCCCTTCGCGGTATGGCTCCGGTGTCATCCACGGAAAAAATTCCCTTGCCGGGAATCAGTATTTTTGTTCCCTTGGAAAAGGCGCCGTAGTCGGTTGCGATGCCGGGGGTTGCGTTGGCATCGTTTTCGGCAGTTGTTAGCGATCCTGGCTTTGGGACGTAGGCGGTCATGAGGACCTTGACCGGTTCCATGATCGGTTGAGTGGTACGTGCCGAGCTTTGGTTGGTAATCACCGTAGCGCTACTTACGTTTGGGGCAAACGCTGAGCTTGCCGTGAGCAATGATACGATGGTTGTAACAACGACGAATAAAACCCTCAAAACAGGACCTCCATTGTGAGATATTGGTAATGACAACGAGCTAAAAATCTAACCCGGAAAAAGTTTATCACTGAATAGGTTTCTTGTCAACCGGAAAACAGACCCGTGGCGCCGAACGGTCATCTGCCTGGAGGCCACGCAGGGCTACCCCCTCTGTTTCCTTTATTGTTTCTTTATAAAAAATTTAATATATTTTTAATGTGCGGGGTGTATGGTGGAGGAATGAAAATCTTATTAATAGAGGATGAGCGGGAAATAGCGCGGTTCATAATAAACGGACTTAAGACGGAGCATTTCGCTGTGGATTGGGCAGAGACGGGCGCGAAAGGGCTTATGTGGGCAAAGGTCAATGAGTACGACCTCGCAATCCTCGATATTAATCTTGGCAATGGCGAAAGCGGCCTAGATATCTGCGAAGCGATCCGCGCCAAAGGGCGGACGTTCCCTATCATCATGCTTTCTATCGTAAACGATGCGCACACCAAGATCGAAGCGCTCAATATTGGTGCCGACGATTACCTCACTAAGCCGTTCTTTGTGGCCGAACTGCTTGCCCGTGTTCGCGCGCTCATGCGGCGCGAGAAGAAGCTCACCGGACCAAAGCTCATCATCACCGACTTGGTGATGGATACGCTTGCACATACCGTCGCGCGCGCCGGTCATGAGATCAAGCTGAACCGGAAGGAATTCACCCTGCTTGAATATATGATGCGTAACGCCGGGACAACGCTCACGCGCGGGATGATCCTGGAACACGTATGGGATATGAACGCCGACCCGTTCACCAACACGGTTGACGTTCACGTGCGCTTTCTCCGTTCAAAAATAGACGAAGGTCACGAGCAAAAGCTCATCAAGACGGTGCACGGCTATGGATATAAAATTGAAAATGACCGTGGGTAATTAATTTTCAACCTCGGTGTATAATAGATACCAATGAATACCTCCAAATCACATGTGCCGACCACGTTTGTCGTGCTCGGCGTCACGGGCGACCTTATGACGAAAAAGATCGCTCCGGCGCTTTTTAATCTGCACGAACGAGGGTTATTGCCGCCGCATTTCAGGCTTGTCGGCGTTTCTCGCCGAGATTGGAAAGACGAAGACCTTAAGCGGCACATTCAGGCCATCCTGGAGGTCAAAGTAAAGCACGCCTCACCGGCATCGGTCGCATCATTTTTGAAAACGGTGGTATATCACAAGATCACTTTTGATGCCTATGCAGATTACGTGGCGCTTGGTGATGCCTTGCGAAAAATAGACGACGAGCACGGCCAATGCTCCAACAAGCTTTTCTATCTTTCCGTGCCGCCACAGTTTTACGACATGATATTTACGAACATTCACAAGGCGCGGCTCACGGAACTTTGCGACGCATCGGCGGGCGGATGGACGCGTGTGGTGGTAGAAAAGCCGTTCGGCAGCGATGAAAAGAGCGCGAAAGCATTGGATGAGCGCATCGCGCGGCTGTTCAAGGAGGAACAGGTTTATCGCATTGATCATTATCTGGCGAAAGAAACCTTGCAAAATATTTTGACATTCCGTTTCTTTAATAATCTTTTTGAGGATAATTGGGGGCGTGAGCTGATCGAAAAGATCAATGTGCGCGAGCTGGAGAACGTCGGTGCGGAGGATCGCGGTCCGTTCTACGAGAGTGTGGGCGCGTTGCGGGACGTCGGTCAGAATCACCTGCTTGAGATGATCGCGCTCGTCGCGATGGACCAGCCGCGCGACATGAGTGCGGATGCCATTCGCGCTGCCCGTGCGGCGTTGCTTGAAACGATAAAGCCGCTCTCACATTCGGAGATCGCAAAGAAAACGTTCCGCGCACAGTACGACGGCTATCGCAGTATCAAAGGCGTGGATCCAAAGTCAAACGTGGAAACCTATTTTAAGGTTGGGCTGGAGCTGACACATCCGCGATGGAGGGGTGTGCCGATATTTATAGAGGCGGGCAAGCGGATTATCGATTCGACGCGCAACGAGGAAGTGACGGAGATAGAGATCGTCTTCAAGCACGAGACGCCGTGCCTGTGCGAACTCTACGGTGCCGCGCACGGCGAGCACTTTAGGAATTCCATCACATTCCGGCAGGATCCGCGCGAAGGCATTACCATTCGTTTTTGGGCAAAAAAACCGGGGATTGCGATGGAGATGGAGGAGCGCGTGTTCAGCATCGATCTGCGTCAAGGCGAGCGTAAATCGCAGTATACGGAAGAATATGAGAAGCTTTTGCTGGATTGCATCAATGGTGATCAGACGTTGTTCGTTTCCAGCCGCGAGATCGCCGCGATGTGGCATTTTGTGGATCCGATCGTAAAGGGATGGGCAAAAGGTCTTGTGCCGTTGCGTCGCTATGCGCCGGATAGCGAAGCGGTCGTCGCCGAGGCAACGACGCTCATCGATCCGCCGGAGCTAGTGGGGGATGCGGGCGCGGGTGGCCGTTCCGGTGCGATCCGCAAAGAGATCGGCATCTTCGGTTTGGGAAAGATGGGCGCGAATGTCGCACGGCAGTTGAACGAGAAGGGATGGCGCGTCATCGCGTCCAACCGTTCGCCCGGGCCGGTGGAGATGATCCAGAAAGAAGGCATCGAAGGCGTGTTCTCGCATGCTGACCTTGTCGCAAAAATCAAAGCGCCACGCATCATTTGGCTTATGATCACGGCCGGAAAGGGGAATGACGATCTACTTTTCGGTAAAGACGGCATCGTTCAGCATTTAAAGAAGGGCGACATTGTGATCGACGCGGCCAATGCGTTCTACGAAGATTCCGTTCGCCGCGCGAAGTTGCTCAAAAAGCGCGGCATCCACTTTATGGACGTCGGGTTTTCGGGCGGACCGGCGGGCGCACGCAATGGCGGATCACTTATGATCGGCGGCGAGAAAGAAATATTCCAACGCCTGGAGCCGCTCTTTCGCGATCTTTCCGTGGCGGGCGGCTACTCATACTTTGGTTCCGCCGGCGCGGGTCATTTCGTAAAGATGGTGCATAACGGTATCGAATACGGCATGATGCAATCGCTCGCGGAAGGTTTTGCGATCATGAAGAAATCGCCGTTCAAGTTGGACCTCGAACAGGTGGCAGAGGTTTATAATCGGGGTAGCGTCATCGAATCAAAACTTGTTGGGTGGCTCGGCGAAGCCTATAAGATGTATGGCCAAGATCTAAAGGCTGTTTCCGGTTCCGTCGCCTACACCGGCGAAGGGGAATGGACGGTCAAGACCGGCAAGAAGTTTAAAGTACCCACGCCCGTCATCGAGGACTCATTCAAGTTCCGCGTCCGCTCAAAAAAATCTCCAAGCTATATCGGAAAGGTATTATCCGCGTTGCGTAACCGGTTTGGCGGTCATGCGATAGATCAAGGAAAGGAAAAATAAGATTTTTTTCTAAGATGGGCCAAAATGACCCACAGGCATCCTCAGTAGCAAAAATCCCTCAAATAAGGTATAATATACCTATGATCCCAGAAGACATAAAGAATTACGGTAAACAGTTCGATTTTGAGCCTGCTATCGAGAACGCCGCCAAACTTAAGAAGTTTGGCAAATTTGTGGTTGCGGGGATGGGCGGATCGCATCTGGCGGCCAGCGTGATCAAGGCGTGGCATCCGGAGATAGACATCGTTGTGTGGTCCAATTACGGTTTGCCGCCGCTCGCGGAAAAAGATCTCAAGGATCGGCTGATCATTCTGAGCTCATATTCCGGCAGTACGGAAGAGACGATCGACGCCTTTACCGCGGCAAAAGCAAAGAAACTTTCGTTCGCTGTCGTTGCTGCAAAGGGAAAGTTGCTCTCCATGGCAGACAAGGCAAAGATTCCATACGTACGCCTTCCGGATTTACATCTCCAGCCGCGCATGGCAACCGGACTTAGCCTGAAAGCGATGCTCGCGCTGATGGGCGAGAAGAACCTACTCGCGGAATCCAAGCTGCTTGCTACGCAGTTACATCCATCGCGGGAGGAGCTTCGAGGCAAGGATCTCGCGCGCCGCGTGTTCGGCAATGTGCCGATCATCTATGCTTCCACGCGCAACGGCGCACTCGCGGCCAACTGGAAGATCAAATTCAACGAGACGAGCAAGATTCCCGCGTTCTATAACGTGGTGCCGGAGCTGAACCATAACGAGATGACGGGGTTTGACGTGAAGACAAAAACCTTGCCGCTTTCGCGTAACTTTCATTTTATATTCCTTAAGGACGCAGGCGATGACCGTCGCATCATCAAGCGTATGAATGTTTTGGAAAAATTATATCGCGATCGCGGCTTCAAGACGGAGATCATTTTGCTCCAAGGAAAGACCGAACTCAATAAGATTTTCAACGCGCTCAATCTCGCCGATTGGACGGCGTATTACAGCGCGAAGATGTACGGCGTGGAACCGGAACAGGTGCCCATGGTGGAAGAGTTCAAGAAACTGATCTCGCGGTAGGGAAAGATTATCATCCTGCCCAGTGTAGTAATGACCAGCACCCGTTGGCGTTTTTCTTCGGATGTGTTAGAATATCGCCGGGTCAATGATGTCATCCCATCCCCAGGAGAAGTATATTGAAAATCACAACAGGCTTTTGGTATTCCCTGCACAAGGAACTCTTATTGCTGCTTGCCCTTCCCGTCCTCGCCGTTGTTTTGGAGTGCATTAAAAAGGACCCTTTTCGATTCCTTGCTGCGCTTCTTTGCGTGATACTGGTCGTATCCGCGATCATCTATTTCCGTAGGGGGATTCCCTGGCGGCTTCCGGCCTTTCGGAAGAACACATGCAGGGAAAACTCCTGACAATCTTTGACCATCTCACTCAAGGCGGCCATCCCTTACCGGATGGCCATTTTTCTATTTTTTAATCCGGCGAAGGGTATAATTGAATAGATGCCATTTATTAAGAAACCGATCCAGTTGCAATGGACGCTCCATGCGCGCGCCAAAATGAATCACTACCGGCTAACGCCCTCGCGGGTGCGTCATGTGCTTCACTCGCCGAAGCGGGTGGAGGAAGGCGTCGCGCCGAAGACGGTGGCGATGATGCAGCCGGTTTCCATGAAGCTGGTCGGCAGAAAGGAGTCGTGGAGCCAAGAGGTTTGGGTGATGGTGCAGGATGTCGCGGGCGCGCGGAAGGTGATCAGCGCGTGGCGTTATCCGGGCGTCACAAAGCCGCGGGACGCGGCATTCCTTCGGAAGGAATACAGCGAATTTCTTGCCGAATCGCCCGTAGAAAGCGCCGAATGATAACTTTTTCCGTAAAATAAGGTACTATTGCGCGTATATGATCATCACCAGTTCTGCATTTGATGACGGGAGCATGATCCCGAGAAAGTTCACCTGTGACGGCGGGGATATGAACCCCGAGCTTTTGATACAGAACGTGCCCGCGGAGGCGCAGAGTCTGGCGCTCATATTGCACGATCCGGATGCGCCGATACCGGGAGGCTTCACGCACTGGACGGTATGGAACATTCATCCGGCAACGACCTTGATAAAAGAAGAGAGCATCCCGCCGGGCAGCGTGGAGGGGGAGAACGGCGCGGGCCGCGCAGGGTACTTCGGTCCGTGCCCGCCGCCCGGAGCACCGCATCATTATCATTTTCAGCTGTACGCACTGGACGAGATTTTGGATATTCCCGAAGGCGCGCCCGTGGCGGTGCTCCGGAAAGAGATAGAAGGACATACTCTCGCGAGAGCCGAACTGATCGGCCTCTATGGCCGCGACGGAAATGGTGTAGAATAAAAATGACACATATGGATAATATATTCTTTGACGCGACATTTGTAGCGACAGAAAAAAAACAGAACGAAAGGAGCCTTAACGAAGTACGTGCAGCGCACATATCCGACGACGATACCATGCTCGTCACCGCGTTCATGAAGGGCGATGGCGATTCATTCGCCGCGCTCGTAGATCGTTATATGCCGACGGTCTATAAATTCACATATCGATATGTGGGAAATGCCGACGCCACAAACGACATCGTACAGGACGTATTCATTAAGGTTTGGAAGAACATCAGAAAGTTCGATCCGGAAAAGAACTTCAAAACATGGCTGCTGACGATCGCAAAAAATACCGCGCTTGATGCCGTCAAAAAAAAGAAAGCGGTGTTGTTCTCCAGAATCGAGGAAGGGGAAACCGACCTCGATACGTTCCTTGCGCCGTATGTAAATGGGCCGGATCTGCCGGATGAGTTGCTGGAACGGAAGCAGACCAAGGCGAATCTGGAACAGATTCTCCAGAATCTGAGCCCGTCCTACCGGAGTGTGCTTTTTCTTCGGTATACCGAGCATCTCAAGTTCCGGGAGATCGCGGACACACTTCAGGAGCCCATTGATACCATCAAGAGCAAACATCGCCGGGCGCTTATTCAGCTCCGGAAATTCCTCGCAAGCACCTAAATAAGCCTCTGCTTCGTATAGTTGAAGGTATGAATTATGAAGATTTGTTTTCCACTCTTTCGACCCCGGAGCCCCCAGCCGGCCTGACGGAAAAGATCCTGCTTCGCATTGGTCGTCATGAGCGGCGGATGCTCGGGATAAAGATCGCCGCCTCGGCGTGCGTGTTCGGCGCATCGGTTGGTATCGCGGTGACGGGATACGTCAACCTCGTTGCGAGCCTTTCGCAATCGGGGTTCTTCCAGATATCCTCGCTTATGTTCTCGGACTTCTCGTCCATGGCTGCCAATTTTCCGGATTTTGCCTTCTCCGTGATCGAAACATTCCCGATTTTTACCACGGCGTTGCTGTTGAGCGGGGTATTGTTCGCCATCTGGTCCATGGCGGCGCTCATTGATAAAGCCTCGCTCTTCCGTCACGGGCGTGCAGGAACATTCTCGCTATGAGCAACTTTCTGGAATCAAAAAGGGTAAGGGCAGTGTTATGGATACTGAGTGGCTTGATCGTGCTCTTTGTGGTATTCGGGCTCGGCATCGCCGTCGGTTATGAACGCGCCGGATTCGCTGCGGGGTTTGACCGGAATTACTACCAGATATTTTTTGGCGGTCCGCCGGGCGGCCCGATCGGTATGATGGCACCGCCCATGCAGGGCGCGATCCATGGTGTAGTGGGGACGGTTATCGATGTTGGCACGTCCACCATTTCGGTGACGGATCAAAAGAACAATGAGCAGTCGGTCGCGGTGTCATCGGGGACGGTCATCCGCGACGGGGATAGCGACAGCGCAATCGGCGATATTGCGGTCGGCGACCAGATTGCGGTGATCGGCGAGCCGGACAGCAATGGTCAGATCGGTGCCCGATTCATCCGTATCCTTTCCGCAGTATCATCGTCGACCACAAACTAATTCACGACACACCATATTATGATCGGTAATTTCATAAAAAAAATGCGGGCACATAAGATCATTTCCGGTATCGTCGTGGTTGCAATTATCGGAGGGGGATATTATTGGTATGCAAGCGCAAATGTGGCGCCGACGGTCACGAAATACGTCGTTGAGGATGCGGCGACGGGAACCATCGTTTCTTCCGTTTCCGGCACCGGTCAGGTAGAGGCAGGAACCACCATCAATGTTACGGCTAAAGTTTCCGAGACAGTGACCTCCATACCGGCGAAGGTTGGTGAGCATGTATCCGCGGGCCAGGTGCTCGTCCGGCTTGATCCGACGAGCGAACAGCGCGCGCTTGCGCAGGCACAGTTAGCATTGGAACAGGCGCAACTTTCGGCGCAGGAGGCCAATCAGGTGGCGACGACGACGCTCTTGCAGCAGCAGGATGCCGTCACGACGGATAAACAGGCAGTGGTGAACGCCTCAACGACGCTTGCGCAGGATTATCAGAGCGGATTTAACAGTATCGGCTCGACGTTCGTGAATCTGCAGACCGTCATGACGGGATTGCAGAATTTTATGAAGGGAAGGGATGTGAGCGCGAACCAGGACGATCCGAACGCATTCGTGAGCTTGATGCCGAGCTACCTCCAGGCGGGCATCGCTCCCTATGAGACGGCGCTCGTGTCGCAGTACGCAATAGCTATTGCGGCGTACCAGCAGAACATCACGGATTATCATGCGGTGACCGCGAGTTCCAGCCCGGCGACCCTGGATGCATTGTTCACCGAAACCAATAACACCGCCCAGGCGATCAGCGCCACGGTAAAGGACGGAAAGGATTTCTTTAATTACATTTTGAACAACTTCCCAACGAGTGCGAACGGAACCCAGGCACTTCCCGCGGTCACCAACACGTTCCAAAGCAATTTTTCCACCTATACCACCACGATGAGCAGTGTCGCGTCGGGGATACAAAGCACTGTATCGGGGATTGCAACGGACAAGAACAGTATTATCAATACACAGAATTCGCTTACGCAGGCAAGCGAAACGCTCGCTGAGACGCTGGCCGGACCTACGCAGACCACGCTGCTTGGCCAACAGATCAGCCTGCAGACCGCCGAGAACAATCTTACGACCGCGCAGGAAAATCTTGCGTACACGTCGGTGACCGCGCCGATATCGGGGGTCGTTTCCGCGATCACCGCTACGGTCGGCGCCACGCCAGGTTCCAATGCGGTGACGATCGTCGGTGATGGCGAGGTTGCGCAGGTGACGCTGAACGAGATCGACGCGGCAAAGGTGGCGCTCGGTGATAAAGCGACGCTTTCCTTCGACGCCCTAAGCGGCCTTTCGCTCGCGGGAACGGTCGTGGAGATCGATCCGGTGGGTACGGTAAGCCAAGGTGTCGTCAGCTACAACGTACAGGTTGGTTTTTCCCAGCCGGCGGACACTTCAAGCACGATGCAGGTCAAGCCGGGGATGAGCGTGACGGCGAACATCGTAACGCAGGTGGCGCAGGACGCCATCGCGGTACCGAACGCGGCGATCGTCAAATCCGGCAGTACGTCCTATATTCTTGAACCGGCCACCCCGCTCTCCGCCGCCGATCTCGCATCAAGCGCGAATGGAGGGATCGTCATTGCGACGACGAAGCAGGCGCCGGTGACGACGGGATTGTCCAATAGCACCATGACGGAAATAACTTCGGGCGTGAACGTCGGTGACCAGATCATCGTTCAGACGATCAAATCGAGCGGCACTACGAAGAGCACTGCGTCGACCGGAGGAAACGCACTCCAGCTTCTTGGTGGCAGTGGCAATCGCGCGCCTGCCGGTGGTGGCAGCACGGGCGCGGTTCGCACCGGGGCGGGCGGATAATAACGGCAATGACCAACGAATGGAAAAAAATATCATCGTATGTAAGGACATCAAAAAAGCGTATGGGACGGGGGATACGGAGGTAACCGTCCTGAAGGGAATAACCTTTTCCATAAAAGAAGGTGAAATTGTGGCGATCATGGGACCGTCCGGTTCCGGTAAATCCACGCTCATGCACATTCTTGGCGCGCTCGATACGCCGACGAGCGGCGAATATTTTTTGGACGGCAAGGATGTTTCAAAGCTCTCCGACGAAGAGTTGGCGGACATTCGCCGCGAAAAGATCGGGTTCGTATTCCAAGCATTCAATCTGCTTCCGCGCACGAGCGTGTTGCGCAATGTCTCCCTGCCGCTCATTTATGCGAACATGCCGAAAGAAGAGCGTGAAGTGATCGCGGCGAAAGCGCTCACCGACGCCGCACTCCCGGAAGCATTTTGGGGTTATCACTCCAACCAGATCTCCGGAGGCATGATGCAGCGCGTCGCGATCGCGCGATCGCTCGTTAACAACCCCGCGCTCATCCTTGCCGACGAACCGACGGGAAATCTGGATTCCAAAACGGGCGAGATCGTCCTTCACACATTCCAGAATCTCAACATGACCCAGGGCAAAACAGTGGTGATCATCACGCACGAGCCGTATGTGGCGGAACATGCCGACCGCATCATCCACATCATGGACGGTAATATTTTGACCGACGAAAAGAACCATCACAAGCGGCTTGCGCGTAAAGAAAAAGACATTCCCCATGACAACACGTGATCTTTTTGAAGAAACATACAGCGCGGTGACCGTGAACAAAGTGCGGTCCGGTTTGACGATGCTCGGCATCGTGATCGGCATCGCGTCCGTGATCGCGCTCGTCGCCGTCGGGCAGGGTTCGCAGGCGTCCATCCAGTCGAGTATCGATTCGCTCGGAGCGAATCTGGTGATGATCATGCCGGGTGCATCGAAAGGATTCGGGACGACGGTGCGTTCTGCTGGTGGCAGTTCGCAGACCCTCACGCCGGATGATGCGACGGCGATTTCATCGGTAAGCAACGTGGCGGCGGTGGCGCCGGAGGTAAGCGGACGCTATCAGGTGATCTACGGGGCGAGCAATACCAACACGAGCATACTCGGCACCACTGCGGCGTATGAACAGGTTCGGAGCGTTTCCGTCGATACCGGTAATTTTATCAGCGATACGGACAATGCCGAGTCCAATCGCGTCGCGGTAATCGGTCCGACGGTATTACAGGATCTCTTTGCGCCGAGTGCGAACGCAAGTGCCACGCCGGACATGGCGATTGGAGCTACGATCCAAATAAAGGGAACACAATTCACCGTCATCGGTGTTACGGTCACCAAGGGTGGCAGCGGTTTCAGTAATCAGGACGACATGATCTATGTGCCGCTCAGCACCGCCCAACATTATCTTATTGGAAGCACCGGGTATGTGACCGAAGTTGACGTCGAAGCATCAACCCAGAGTTCAATGACGCAGGTGCAAAACGATATCACGACGCTATTGCTTCAACGGCATAATATCTCCGACCCCACGCAAGCCGACTTCAGCGTACTCAATCAGGCGAGCATCGTTTCCACCGCATCGAGCGTCACCGGCACATTCACCACGCTCCTTGCCGCCATCGCGGCCATCTCGCTCCTTGTCGGCGGCATCGGCATTATGAACATGATGCTCACGACCGTCACCGAACGTACGCGCGAGATCGGATTGCGCAAGGCGATCGGCGCAAAAAAGAACGACATCACACTCCAATTTCTTGCCGAGTCGGTGATGCTTACGTTCACCGGCGGATTCATCGGTGTCGTGTTGGGATGGCTGGCCGCCGTCGCCATATCCCTCTTTGCGGGGATCACCACGACGGTTTCCATTCCCTATATTCTGCTCGCGTTTTTCGTTTCCGCGGCGATCGGGATCATTTTCGGCTATTATCCTGCCCGGCGAGCTGCCGGCCTCAATCCTATCGAGGCTCTTCGTTATGAATAAAAAGTCGAAAACATAAATTAAATTATCATGAAAAAATACAGGACACATATCATTTGGTTGGTGATCGCGATCGTTGCGCTGGTCGGAGGATTCTATTGGGGCAACGCAAGCGTCACGCTGTCCAAGGGATCGTTTGCGGGTGCGGGAACATTCAGTTCGTCTACCCGGCGGCTTGGCGGTGCGGGTGGCACAGCTGGTGGCGGTATCGCGGCCGGGCAGATCATTGCGACGGATAGTTCGAGCATCACGCTTCAGCTCGCCAATGGCAATTCGGAAGTCGTGTTCTATTCCAGTTCCACGCCGGTCTCGGAGCCGACGACGGTATCCGTGAGCACGCTCAAGGTGGGCACGAATGTGACGGTGGCGGGAACATCCAACTCCGACGGCAGTGTAACCGCCCAGACGATTCAGGTGCGGCCAGCGGGCGCACCGGGGGGATATGGAGGAGGCGCGGGTGCCGGTACGGCTACCAGCACCAAACAGTGATTAAAAGATCTCCGCATAGGCGGAGATCTTTTTTTGGGTTATCCACAGCGGAAAAGTATGCTCCAAGAAAAAGTTATATAATATCCATATAGTCCGCCGCGAACCACTGGTCGGCTCTTTCAGTGTTTCTCGGCGAGTACTTTTACGATGCCGTTAAAAAAAGTGAGCAAAAAAAAGCAAGGGCTTCAGAAGAAAAAATCACTGGGCAAAAAAGTAGCCCCGGCAAAAAGAGTTTTGGCAAAAAAGAGTGTGGGAAAGAAAAAAATAGTGACTCGCGCACAGCGGAGCAGTAATTTGCTTCGCATCATCCGCCGTGCCCGACCGCTTGTTGTTGAGAAGCGCCAGCGCCAGCTGGAGCGGCACGAGAACAATCCCATCATTGAGCCGCGCGAGGAAAATTATTGGGAAATGAAGGCCACGTTCAACCCCGGTGCGATCTATGCCGACCATCGCGTGCATCTTTTATATCGCGCGATCGGAGGCGACGATGTTTCGGTGTTGGGGTATGCCGCGAGCGGTGACGGCGTTTCGTTCAGCGAACGTTCGAACGAACCGGCGTATCTGCCGAATACCACAAAAGCCACAACGCCGAAAGAGGATCAAAAACCGGCGGTGCCCGCATATTTCTCCGGCGGGGGATGGAACGGTGGGTGCGAAGATCCACGCCTTACGCTCATCGATGATCGCGTATATCTCACGTATACCGCATTCGACGGATGGGGTTCCATCCGCATCGCGCTGTCTTCCATCGCCCTCGAGGATTTTTTGAACAAAAAGTGGAAATGGAAAAAACCGGCGATGATCTCGCCGGTGGGGGAGATCCATAAGAATTGGGTATTGTTTCCGGAGAAGATCCGCGGGAAATTTGCGATTCTGCACAGCATCTCCCCGAACATCCTTATCGACTATGTCGATGACCTCGATCATTTTGACGAGGAAGAGATGGTCATCAAGAGCAAATATAACCGCATTTCCAATACCGGCGCGTGGGACAGCTGGATCCGCGGTGCGGGACCGCCGCCGCTCAAAACAAAAGACGGCTGGCTGTTGTTCTATCACGCCATGGACATTCGCGATCCGAACCGTTACAAGCTCGGCGCGATGATTCTTGATGCGGCCGATCCGACAAAAGTACTTTATCGTTCGAGATCGCCGATCCTCGAGCCGGATTTTGATTATGAGAATCAGGGGTTCAAGTCCGGCGTGATCTATTCGTGCGGCGCGGTGATCATGGACAGCGAGCTGTTCGTGTATTACGGCGGCGCCGATTCGGTTACCTGCGTTGCGATGGCGAAGCTGGACACGTTCCTGGACGAATTGAAGCGCTACGGAGCACCGAAGCTTACCCCCGAACACAAACCGAACGCGATGAAGACCAATGGCCGGAGCTAGAAGATCGCCCGAAAACCCCATCCTCATCCCTGATAGCGGCGTGGCATGGGAATCTGATGCGGCGTTCAACCCATCGGTCGTAGAGGGGCGCGACGGCAAGGTCCACATGCTATTCCGCGCTTCCGGCGCAAAACAACATGTGGACGGCAAGGAAGTGGAAATCTCCACCATTGGTCACGCGGTGGGTAAAAACGTAGTGCGGTTCGGCGGCGAACATAATCAGCTTATCGTGCCGACCGAGCCGTGGGAGCGCTACGGGTGCGAGGATCCGCGCGTGACGGAATTCGAAGGCCGTTATTATATTTTCTACACCGCCGTCTCTGATTTTTCCGCGGACGGCATCAAAGTTGCGGTCGCGATTACGAAAGATTTTAAAACGATCGAGGAGAAGCATCTTGTGACGCCGTTCAACGCGAAAGCGATGGCATTATTCCCGGAACGCATAGGCAGCAAGATCGCGGCGCTCATTACGGCGAACACGGACCGCCCGCCGGCAAAGATATGCCTCGCACTGTTCGATACGATCGAGGATATGTGGTCCAAGGATTATTGGGATGCGTGGTATAAGCAACTCGATCTTCATGTAATCGATTTCGAACGCAACGAGCAGTCGGATCAGATCGAGGTCGGCTCCGCGCCACTCAAAACAAAGGAAGGCTGGCTCATCTTCTATTCGTATATCTACAATTATTTCTCGCCGCCGCCGATCTTCGGCATACAGGCGGCATTGTTGGATATGAAAGATCCGCAGAGGATTGTCGGTGAAGTGAAGCGGCCGTTCATCGTGCCACAGGAGGAATACGAATTCTACGGTCGCGTGCCGCACATCGTCTTCCCGTCGGGCGCGCTCATAAAAGGAAACGACGTGCATGTGTACTACGGCGCTGCGGACACGACGTCGTGTGTGGCAACGTTCAAGAAGAGCGAGTTGTTGGAGCAATTGGTGTTCACCGCAAAACGGCAATTACGTCGTTTTGAAGGGAATCCAATCATCACGCCGATCGCGGAGCATGCGTGGGAATCGCAGGCCACCTTCAACCCCGCGGCGATATACGAGGGCGGCAAGGTGCATATCTTGTATCGCGCGATGTCGGGGGACAATACGTCTGTCGTCGGCTACGCATCGTCGCCTGACGGCGTGGACATCAATGAGCGCTTATCGGAACCGATCTACACGCCGTGCGTCGATTTTGAGCAGAAGAAAGTACCCGGCGGCAACTCCGGCTGCGAGGATCCGCGCATTACCAAAATCGGCGACCGGATTTATATGTGCTACACCGCCTACAACGGCATAGACAACCCGCGCGTCGCGTTCACATCGATAAGCGTGAAGGATTTTCTTGCGCACCAATGGAAATGGGTGAAGCCGATCCTGATTTCGCCACCCGGCATGGACGATAAGGATGCGGCGGTGTTTTCGCGGAAGATCGACGGGAAATATGTGTTTTTACATCGGTTGGGCTCCGAAATCTGGATCGATCGCGTGGACGACCTGGAGTTCAAAGACGGGAAATTCCTGAAGGGCGACGTGTTGATGCGTCCGCGCGACACCGCATGGGATTCCAAGCGTATCGGCATCTCCGCGCCGCCGATCGAGACCAAATATGGCTGGTTGCTACTCTACCACGGCATTTCCAAACGCACCGGTCATTACAATATCCGCGCGGCATTGCTTGACCTCAAGGACCCATCAAAGATCCTTTATCGCACGCACGACCCGCTGCTCGAGCCTACGCCTGCCTACGAGAAACAGGGGATCGTGCCGAACGTCGTCTTCCCGTGTGGCGCTGTCGTGCTCCGGCACCAGCTTTATGTCTATTACGGTGGCGCGGACAAAGTGGTGGGCGTTGCCTCCATCGATGTGGATCTGCTCATTGAAGGATTGGTGAGGGAGGCGAAGTTCGGGAACAATTAAACGTTGTCCACAGTTGACGCCATTTTTGCGTTGCGGTAGAATAGTTAAGTAACCTAATAGTTATTATGTCTAACAAACAGATCACCATGGAGGAGCTCGTGTCGCACATGTTCATCATGGGGCGGCTTATGCGCGACAGGATGCATCGTAAGGTGCGCAACGGACAGTGCACGCTGTTGGAATTCGAGACGATAAAATATGTTAAAGACACCGGCCAACCGCATATGCGCGACGTGGCAAAGACATTTCATGTCACCCCGCCGGCCGCGACGCTCATGATCGATACCCTCGTCAAAGAAAAGCTGCTCTCACGGGTGTTGGACCCGAAGGACCGTCGTTCCGTCCGCGTGGCGATCACCCCGAAAGGGAAGCAATTGCTCGAACGGGGAGTCGCAAACAAGGTAAGGGAGATGAAGAAGCTGTTCGGCGTCCTTACCCCCGCGGAGCGCACCCACTTCGTCGCCGCGATCAAAAAGATCATAAAAAATAATCTATAATCATCCATAGTTACCACCCATGAAAACGTTTTTTTTAAAGAATAAGATCGTCATCGGGATCGTTGTGGCAGTCGTCGCCATCGGCGGCGGGATATGGTATGTGAGCTCCGCGACGCCGCCGACGTTCGGCGCGGTGACGGTTGGCAAGGGAAATGTCATTGCGTCGGTGGATGAACCGGGCAGCGTCCTTGCGGAGAACAGCGCGGTCATGTCGTTTCAGGAAGGAGGACAGATAGCGCATGTGTATGTAAAAGAGGGAAGCCAGGTAGCGGCAGGAACGGTGCTTGCGGACCTTGATTCGGCGCAACTGAACGCCGCCGTGTCCCAGGCAAACGCGGGGCTTGCGGCCGCGCAGGCGCAATTGGATCAGCTCGCGAGCGGCACGCGGCCGCAGCAGCTGACGATCGACGAAAGTGCGGTTACGAGCGCCGATCAGGCACTCGGCATCGCCGTCGGGAATGCATACAGCGCGTCCGATGATGCGGTACGCAATCAGCTCGACAATATGTTCACCAGCGCACAGTCCAGCAATCCGGCATTCATCGTCCCGAGCAATAATATGCAGGGAGCGGTGAATAGCATTCAAAACCAACGCGTGCAGATCGGCACCGCCCTTACTGCATGGTATGCGGCGCTTAACGCGACGAGCACCGGCTTCGATCCGGCATCGATTGCGACGACGGCCGCGGCGAACCTCCAGCAGATCCAGTCATACATCAACGCGATCGCGCTCGTGGTGAACGGCGCGACGACGAATGGAACCATATCGCCTGCGACGCTCGCGCAATATAAAGGCAACATCGCCACTGCGCGCGCCGAAATAGAGGGATCCATCAGTGCGGTTTCCGGCGATCAGACCGCATTCACCGCAGCGCAGAACGTGCTCACACTTGCGCAGGCCGGGTCCACACCACAGGCCATCCAGGCGCAGGAGGCGGTGGTAGCACAGGCGCAGGCAGCGGCGCAAAACACGCAGGTCGCGCTTAACCACGCATCGCTTGTGGCGCCGTTTGGCGGGACGGTACAGAACCTTACCGCGCAGATCGGGCAGGTGGCTTCTCCCGGCGTGCCGATGATGACCCTTGTGAATAACGGCGGTTTAAAGATCCAGACGTATGTTTCGGAAAAAGACGTGGCAAACGTGAAATCCGGGAATCAGGCGCAGGTAACACTCGATGCGTTCGGCACGGGTACGACATTCCCCGCGACGGTGAGCACGGTTGACGCGGCGGAAACGCAGGTGAATGGCGCGGCGGCGTATATGGTGACGCTTCACTTTACTGATCCCGACGGTCGGATCAAGGATGGCATGACAGGGAATGTGCACATCATTGAAGCGGAGCATGACAATGTCATCGCGGTGCCAAGCAATCTTGTGATCAATAACAACGGCGATTATTTCGTGCTCATGCAACAGGGAAGTACGGTGATACGGCAGCCGGTGCAGATCGGCGTCGAGGGTGCATCCACAACGGAGATTACGTCGGGATTGAACGTCGGAGAAACCATTAAAAACTTCTAACGATATGAACCGGGGAAAACTTATCATGTGGGTAATCGGCGTGTTTGTCGTAATTGGCGTTGCGGGTGGTGGGTTGTATTACTATGTATCATCAAAGACGATCTATATCGACCTGTCGCAGATTCAGGCACCGCTCATCAATCTTTCACCGACGAATTCCGGGGTATTGCAGGCGGTATATGTGAAGCCGGGCGATACGGTGATGGCAAACGAACCGGTGGCGCTCGTGGGCAACCAAGTGGTAGAGGCGCAGACGGCGGGTGAGATCGTTACGACGAACAACAATGTCGGCCAGTATATGAACACGATGACCGGAGCCGGAACGGTGGCGACGATGATCGATCCGACCCAGCTTCGCGTGGTGGGGAGCCTTGATGAGAATAAGGGGCTTGCCGACGTGAAGATCGGCGACCCGGCGACCTTCACCGTGGATGCGTTCGGTTCGCAACAGTTCAAAGGCATCGTGGACGAGATCGCGCCGACATCGAATCAGAGCGATGTGGTGTTCAACATTTCCGACCAGCGTCCGACAAATCAATTTTCGGTGTACGTACGATTCGATCCGGCGCTCTATCCGCAATTAAAGAACGGCATGTCGGCCAAGATCTGGGTGTACAAGCAGTAATATTTAACAAGGGGCTTTGTCTTTTTTATGCGCAAATGCCACACGAGGACGGTGAGCGCATAAAAAAGACAAAGCCCCTTGTTTCATTTTCATCATGGCAGAAGAAATAAAAGAAACAAAAAAGGAGAGTAATGTGCGTTGGTGGGTGCTCGGCACCGTCATCTTCGGCACATTTTTGGGACGCCTCGACCAGACGGTGGTCAACCTTGCGTTGCCAAAGATCATCGGTGATTTTAGCATCAGCGTTTCGGATGCGGCGTGGATCTCTACGGCATACATCTTGGCGAACGCGGTGTTCGTGCCGGTGTGGGGGAAATTGGGCGACACCGCCGGGAGAAAGAAGATCTATCTGATCGGCTTCATAGGCTTCATCATCGCGTCGGCGTTGTGCGCGGTCGCGTGGAACCTGCCGTCCATGATCGTGTTCCGTATCATCCAGGGGTTCGCGGTCTCGGCGGACTATCCGACGGCGATGGCGATCATCGCGATCACTTTCAGGGACATGAAGGAACGCGCGCAAGCGCTCGGCATCTGGTCCGCGGGATTCGCGGCGGCATCGGTGTTTGGCCCGCTGATCGGAGGCCCGCTCATCGATAATTTCAACTGGCGGGCGGTGTTCTTCATCAATATCCCGCTCGGCGTCATCGGGCTGTTCCTCGCGCTCACGTATATCGACGAATCCGTGGGAGAAAAGCGGCAGACGCATTTTGACTGGTGGGGATCGATACTCCTTGGCGGCGCGCTCGCCACGCTTACCATGGTGCTAGACCAGGGGCAGACGTGGGGATGGAACTCGGCCGCAAGCATCGCATGCTATATCGGCACGATCGTCTTAGGCACCTTGTTCTATGAAGTTGAAAAAAGGGAGACAGAACCTATCGTCGATTTCAGCTTTTTCAAGATACCGGCGTTCGTGAACACGCTGGCGAACAACTTCATCGTGTTCATGGGAATGATGGGCAGCATCTTCCTCCTCCCTATCTTTGCGGAAACGTTCCTGGGATACGACGCCACGCAGACCGGCTACCTTTTCATCCCCATGGCCGCGGCGATGTTGATTGCGGCGCCGTTCGGCGGGCGATTAATCGGAAAGGTAAAACCAAGCTACGTGATTGCCGCGAGTACCTTTGTGGCGGGAATTGGACTGTTTATGTTCTCATGGATCGATCCGCGCTCTACCGCGCTTGATCTTATTATTCCGCTCGTGGTGATGGCGTTCGGCATGGGATTCGGCATGGCGCAACGTACAAATATCATCGCGGTTGTGGTGCCACATGACGAGATCGGCGAGGCATCCGCCATTCTCGCACTCGTCCGTAACATCTCCGGCGCGTTCGGCGTTGCCATCTTCAGCACAATTCTCACCAACGTCATCAACTCCAATGTGTTTGCCATTGCGCGGCAAAGCGTGCTCAATGGATCGGGCAGGCAGCTGATGCAGCAGTTCACGAGCCTCATTATCTTGAAGGCACAGGTGTCAGGATATTCCACGGTATTTTTGATTGCGTCGGGGATCGTCTTCGTGGGCGCCTTCGGCGCGTTCTTCATCAACGTCCCTCGCGAGGCGATCACAAAAGAACATCACGTGGTTGCGGAATAAAATAATATATAAAAACTATTTATGCCAATCGCCATCATTGCCAGTTTGACCGTCTTCGAAGCCTTGCTCATCGTGGTGCACCTTGCGGTATATGCCACGCTTGTGGTGGCGTTCGGCATCGGCGGTCTTTGGCTCAAGACGCTGTTTGTTATCTTGGCGTTGACGTTCTTTTCCGCCAGCATCCTTGCGCATTTTTATAAAGGCGCCATTGTGGATGGGTACTACCGATTCTCCGCGTATTGGTTTGGATTGATCCACTTCCTCTTTGGCGGCGCGGTGATATTTTATATAGTGCTCAATCTTTTTTACACGCGCGGCGCATACGTTTCGCCGTCGCTCGTCGGAGGCATATGTTTCGGCGCCTTCTTTTTGCTCCATCTCTATGGCACGGTCAATAGCCAGCATCCAAGGGTGACGAGCATCAAAGTGAAGTTTTCGACCATTCCTGGATTCCGCGAAGATTTTTGGAAAGGCAAAAAGATCGTGTTCGTGAGCGATTTCCAATTGGGAAATATTTATAGAGAAAATTTCACCGGGCGCGTTGCGCGGAAGATTACCGCGCTCGACCCCTATGCGGTGTTCATCGGCGGTGATCTCTACGACGGCGTCGTGTGCGACGAAGAGAAATTGATCGCACCGTTGCGAGAGCTCCATCCGGCGGGTGGCACATACTACATCACGGGCAATCATGAGTATTATCTCCGCGATGTCCCGGGGGCCCTGGCGGCTATCAGTGCTCTGGGTATCACCGTGCTTGATAACAAAAAAGTGGACATCGGCGGCATTGATCTCATTGGCGTCGATTATCGGTCGGCGCACAAACGCGAAGATTTTAAAGAACTACTGGAGCACATCGGCGTTGACCGCTCGCGGCCGAGCATTCTCCTTAAACACGAACCGAGCAATCTTGATGTCGCCGAGGCGGCGGGCATTTCGTTCGATCTTTCCGGTCACACACACCACGGGCAGATATTCCCGCTCATGCTCTTTACCCGGCAGATCTATAAGGGGTTGGATTATGGCTTGAAGCAACTCGGCAAAATGCAGGTTTTCACCTCAAGCGGCGTGGGCACGTGGGGTTCGCCGTTACGGCTTGGCACGAAGTCCGAGATCGTTCTTATTGAATTTATCTAACGTTCTATTTTTCCGCCGCCGGCCGGTGCAAAAGCATAAAGCAGAGTATCATCGCGAACGCAGTGAGCGACATCGTGGGGATTGTGATGTAGCCGTATTGGATGAAATAGACATACTGACAGCTGGGGCCGATCGCAGAGCAGGGGACGATTGCGCCTCCGCCGAACTGAAGATACATATGGTATGCGGCAACAGGGAATCCGATTGCCGAGAGTGCAAGGCACGCCTTCTGGGTGAGATTTTGGAATTTGCGGACACGCTCTTCTTTCTGGGCGAACAGCGAGAGGAAGAGGATCACTGCCTGCGTGTACAAGAGCCCGCGTTGTATCCAACAGAGCTCGCATGGCGCGAAATGCGCGTATTCGGAATAGAACAAACTTCCCGCTACGGCGCCAAGCGTTACGAGGAAAGAAAGAAGCATCGCGCGTTTCCCGACAAAATCATCCACTTTTTTGCCCCAGCCGTGCTCGCTCAATGGGGTAAGGATGATCGCAAACAAGAACACAATGACGATATCGGAGGCGATCGTTCCAAGCGAAAGGATGTTGGTGACAAATTGGACGAGGGGGGTCATAAGCAGAGTGTACGTTGATTATATCACGATGTCACAGCGCGCAGCCGGTCTTCTGCGCGAGCGTCTGGGGTGTTTGCACGCCTACCAGGCGGGAGCCATCCGGAAATATCCAAGTCGGATATTGGGTGATGCCATGGTCGATACACACCTGCGTCTGCCCCGAACCGCTCGGAAGCGAACATTCCACGTAGGGCAAATATTGCGCACCGGTGCCGAGCTTGGTTTTTTGGTCCGCGCAATGGGGGCACCAGAATGCGCCGTAGAATGTGGTACTACTTTGCCCGATGCATTTTGCGAGTGCGTCGTAGAGATGTGCCGGCGGGGGAAGCCCCTGCGTGTACACAAAGATAGCCAACGCAGCGCAGATGACGAACATTACAACAATGGCGATCCGTATCCTGCGGAGGCTTCGCTTCTGTTCTTCTGTGGCGTTTTCCATGGAGAATAGGTCTGTTCATTTTATCGCTTTCATTGATATTTAACAAAGGCAACAATATGCCGACTTCCATCGTATTTTTCAGGGAAGAGCGCTAGAATGAAATAAATCACCCACTCCAATGTACTAGGGGAGAGGCAACTATTTAAATAAAATGCCAGAAATATCGGAACGGAATGACGAAGAGGTCGCCACCCAGGTCCAAAAAGGCGACATAGAGTCGTTCCGCATACTTGTCGAGCGGTACGAGCCAAAGATGACCCGGTACGCTAAGCGGTTCTTTTTTGACGGAGATGAAGGCAAAGATCTCGTGCAGGAGGTGTTTATTAAAGCATATGTGAATATTCAGAGCTTTGATACTTCACGACGCTTTTCGCCATGGATCTACCGCATTGCCCATAATGAGTTCGTGAATAACATCAAAAAACGACAGAAGGAACGGGAGAATGTTTCAATTTTTGATTTCGATGTCCTTTTCCCACATCTGATAGCAAAGGAAACTGCCGACGACGGATTTAATAAGGCCGAAGTAAAGGGCATGCTTGAGCGCTCGCTCAACACATTGAACCCTAAATATAGGGAACCGCTCGTATTATACTATTTTGATGATATGGATTACCGCGAGATTGCGGACATTTTGCATATCCCAATTTCGACCGTCGGCGTGCGGTTGCAACGGGGGAGGGCAATGTTAAAAAAAATCGTAAAAGAATAACACGGCAAACATGAACAGTAGCGATGAAGTAATTAATACGATCAGGAGCAGCGGTGCAAAGATGCATTCACGAGCGTATTTCGTGACGCGCGCGGTGTTGGTGATCCTCGCGTCGGCGTTCCTGTTTCTCATGGTGCTTTTTGTGGCCACATTCATCATTTTTGCTTTACAGCAGAATGGCGGATTTTTTGCCACCAATTTTGGCCCCGGCGGCTGGAGCGTATTTTTCTTCTCATTGCCGTGGAGTCTTTTACTCCTTTCCATCGTGCTCGTTCTCATCCTTTGGATACTGCTCCGGCGCTATTCACTTATTTATCATCAGCCATTCCTCTATACCCTCCTCATCCTCGTCGTTGTGGTCTCTCTTACATGCTTTTTCCTGTCGGCGGGCTTTATCCACGGCGGAATACTGCGCTATGTATCAAGGAATCCCGTACCGGTGGTAACGGGCGTATATGAGTTCGAAACCTCACCAATGAGCGGCATCTATCGTGGCCAGATCGCAATGCTTGCCACAAGTAGCTTTATTCTGGAGAACGCGCTCGGGCAGACCTCGACAGTGATTGTCGTACGCGCAGCATGGCCTGAGCTGGCCGGGGTACGTCCCGGCAATTATGTCATTCTTTTCGGCCACGGCATCGCGACCGCTACTATCGAAGCCTACGGATTTGAGCCGGTCGTTGAGTACCAATGATGAAAGAAAGGAAATAGTGCGGTGTAGTAATTAACGAACCGGCCAACAGGAAAAGAAATGCTCGCCGGCGCTGGGAAGAAAAGGTCGCAAACCAAAATTACATACGCTTATGGCCCGCCAAAGGGCGGAATAGAATATAAAAGACAATATATCATGCATAAATAGAGCAAACCCTCCCTCGCTTTCGACCCGAGTGGAGGGTTGCTGTTTATCTTATGCCCTTTCGGGGACGGGTCGCGGCCTACTAGCCGCGCCCTAACGCTCGACACCTTCGTGCCTCCGCGATTCCCCTCAAAGGCATAAGATAAACAGCAACCCCGATTAATAATAAAAAGATAGCTATTATGGGGCTTGTGTGTTATGGTTAGCGCATATGGAAACAACTTCAAGTTCAGGTCAAGGGTTTTACGGATTGGGCATCGCGCCCAATATTTTAACTATCCTTGATAAATTAGGGTTCAAGACTCCGACACCGATCCAGGCAAAGGCGATCCCGGTTGGTCTTGATGGAAAGGACGTGATGGGCCTTGCGCAGACCGGCACCGGGAAGACGCTGGCTTTCGGTATTCCGTTGATCCAGGCGGCGTTGGCAGGCAAGCATGGGTTGGTTATTTTGCCGACGCGGGAATTGGCTCTGCAGGTGCAGGAGATGATTGCGAAGGTGGGCGGCCCCTTGGGAGTCCGTACGGCGCTCTTGGTGGGCGGAGAGTCCAATTATCGGCAAGTACAGGCCATTCACCGGCTTCCGCAAATCATCATCGGCACACCGGGACGGATCATGGATCATATGCAGCAAAAGACATTGAATTTGAATAAAACAAGCATACTCGTCTTGGACGAAGCAGACCGGATGCTGGATATGGGTTTTGCGCCACAGCTCAAGCGCATTATGGTGGGCGTTCCGCGGGAACGCCAGACGATGCTTTTTTCCGCTACGATGCCGCAGGCCATCCTTACTCTTGCGCAGTCGTACATGAAGCTGCCGTTGCGTATCGAGATCTCGCCGCCGGGCACCACGCTCGAAAAGATCACGCAAGAATTGTATTTCATTTCAAAGCCCGATAAATCGCGCTTGTTAGAAAAATTGTTGTACGAGTATCGGGGTTCGGTGCTCGTGTTCTCGCGCACCAAGCATGGCGCAAAAAAGATTGCCGCGTCGGTGCGCGCGCTCGGCCATACCGCTGCCGAGCTCCATGCCAACCGCTCGCTTAGCCAGCGTCGCGAAGCGCTCGATGGATTCAAGAACGGCAAATATCGCGTGCTTATTGCAACGGATATCGCCGCGCGCGGTATCGACGTAAAGGGGATAGAGCTTGTCATTAATTACGACCTTCCGGATAACGCCGAAGATTACGTGCACCGCATCGGCCGCACCGGCCGCGCCGGTGCCGTTGGCCATGCCATTTCTTTTGCCACGCCGGACCAGCGCGGTGATGTCTACGGTATCGAGCGCCTTACGCGCACAAAGTTGCCGCTTTCCAAAACTCCGGAGTTACCGCCGGCGCGCGCGGAACAATATATTCCCCGCGAACCGTTCACGCCATATCGGGGAAGGACGACAGGATCGCCTGCTTATCGCGGTTCATCGCGGCCGTCATATAGTGGCGGTAGCGCCCCGCGCCGCCCGGCATTCAACAAACCCTCCTATGGCGGCGGTAAGCCGTCCTATAGCGCAGGGAAGCCCTCATATGGGGCCAGCAAGCCTTCTTTTGGCAGCGGCTCCGGCCCTGCAGCGCACAGGCCTTTCCGTAAGCCGGGAGGATATAGCGGTAGCGCCCCACGCAGACCGCGGAGATAGATTTCAAAATCCCATCGTTGTTGATATAGTTGAGCCATGGATCAGCAATTAAAAAAAGGAGAGGATTACACGGGCGTTACCGTGGTTTATCTTTGCCACGACGGGAGGGGAAATTATTTATTGAACAAGCGCAGCATTCGGGCCCGTGACGAGCACGGAACGTGGGATCCGGGCGGTGGCGGTTTGGAATTTAACGATACCGTTGAAAATACGCTGAAGAAAGAAATAAAAGAGGAATATTGCACTGACATCATCGGATACGCATTCCTTGGGTTTCGCGATGTCCATCGGGTGCACGAAGGGCGGCCGACCCACTGGATCGCGTTGGATTTCAAAGTGCTCGTAGACCGGGAAAAAGTGAAAAATGGCGAGCCGCATAAATTTGATGAGATCGGATGGTTCAAACTGGAGGATTTCCCCGCGCCGATGCATTCCCAATTCCCGTTCTTTTTGGAAAAATACAAAGATAAAATTGCAGTTGAAGACTATTATACATCGTTGCCACGGAAGCGGATGGCCTCGGGCGTCATTATCCGTAATGCCAAGGATGAAATACTCATACTGAAAACCAAGTATAAAGATCATTGGGAGATACCCGGCGGGGTAGTTGAAGAAAATGAATCTCCCAGACAAACTGCCGAACGGGAAACAAAGGAAGAAATAGGAATTTCCATTTCAATATCCGCATGTCTCGTGATCCATTATCGCTCCGCGCAGGGCGAGCAGAATGAAAATATCATGTTCGCTTTTGACGGAGGCATAATAAATGACATTTCCCAATTGAAACTTGATGGCAAGGAGATCTCGGAGGCTCGATTTGTATCGTTTACAGATGCCGTTCCGCTCGTCGGCGAAAGGCTTGCGAGTCGGCTACCGGCCTGCGAAAAGGCGCTAAAGGAAAAAAGGACGATCTATCTTGAGAGCATCGATACTATTGAACCGTCATTCATAGGCTAATATGAAAACCCAAAAGAAAAAAATAATCATCGCGGTGATCGTCCTCGTCCTCGTTGTCGTGGCCGGCGTGGCGCTCGCGTTGGATCAATATTTTGTTCTAAAAAAGGCACACAGCACGTTCGATAACTATTACGCCTTCCGCGGGTGTACCCAGCTTGTTTCACGAACCGACACGTCCGGCGTCTGCAAGACGGCCTCGGGCGACACGATAACAATCGTTCTAATCAATGGCAAGTGGTATCTGCAAGACGACGGTCCGGGCGTTTGGTAGGTATTTACCGCGCCGTCGTCAGCTCTCGATCATCTTGTAATCTTCCGCAAAGAAATATTGCGACATTTTAAATATCCCGTACGCCATGTACGGCGCCGCAAGGACGTCGATCGTGTAATGTACGTGGGCGAAGAGCACGGCAATGCCGAATATGACGGATATCGCCAGATAGGCATATCGCCAGAATTTCTCATCCCAGAAAATGAGTCCCATAAGAAAGGGGAGTCCGGTGTGTCCGGAGAAAAAGAATCCTGCTTCAAGCCCGAGTCCGGTATAGGTTCGGTCGAATATCCCGGTGGGGTCGGGGCTGATCTGTCCGGGATAGATGCCGGTATGAGTTACCGCGATGAACACCGCCCGCGTGGCGATGAATATGGCAACCGCTTTTAAGGTGAATAAGAGATATTGGGGTTTTGCGAGGATAAGGACGATGCTGATCGCGATAGCAGCGAGCGCACATTCAACGATGAGAAAATTAAGGTTTACCACCGGCAGAATGCTAAGAAAAAGATCGGCCACGGAGTTGCTTGGCGTCCGGTTCACATATGCGGAAGCGTAGTATTGAAAGATAACGGCGAGTCCGAGGAGGATGAGGGCGTTTACGAGGGAGCGGATATGTTCCCGTGTAAAGAACCCTTTATAGTCGAAATACTTCATAAGGAGGGGATTTCCTTTTATTTTAACACGTTTTATGTGACCAAATGGTCTGTCAAGGTTGTCCACAGTTACGCTTGACAGTAATAATTAAAGGAATAAACTGTAACTATGCATACCATACAACAAAAACTACTGGCGTTGGCGGAGAAAAAAAACTTGGGTAATCTTACCCTACGGGAGATCGGAGGGTTTGTCGGGGAAACGTCGCCGCAGAAGATAAAGCATCACCTTCAGCAGTTAGAGAAGCACGGATTCATTCACATCAACAAAATGGAACACATCATAACCACCACAAAACAGCAGGAAACCTCAATGGTAAAAGGAATATTAAAGAATGCGAAACTTCTTTCCATTCCGATTTTGGGTGCGGCCAATGCCGGGCCGGCCACGATCTTTGCCAATACGAATATCGAAGGCTACCTCCGCGTTTCCAGCACATTATTGGAACGTCCACGCTTGGCTCATCGCCTGTTTGCGCTCAAAGTGGATGGACCGTCCATGAACATGGCATATATCGGCGGTAAGAAGATCGAGAATGGGGATTACGTCATTATCGATAGTGAAGACCGCGAGGTGGCCAACGACGATATCGTGCTTTCCGTCATTGAGGGCATGGCGAATATCAAAAAGTATTATGTGGACAAAGAGAACAATCAGATACTTCTCATGTCAGAATCTACGCACGATTTTCCGGCCATTCACATTCATGAGGATGACGATTTCTCTATCAATGGAAAGGTGATTGGCGTGATCAAGACGCCGAAGAAGAAATAAAAAGAAAACCGGGCATCCAGATGGATGCCCGTGCGACTATTGCACCATGAGGTGCATATCTGCGGGACTGGCCGGCAATGCATTGAGCATTGCCGTGGCCTTCCCGAAAAGAACTAGCAGGAAGCTGACGAGCGCGGATAGCACGCTGGGCATAAAAATTCCCAGGACTATGATCAACGCGGCAAGTCCTATGGCTCTTCGCATGATGGTGCGCGCAGGCGGGGATGAATTAGAACAGCATCGACCCGTGCCGTCGCCACTATGCGTGGCCGTTCCTCCTGCGGAAAGCCGGTCATGTGGATCGCGCGTGCGATCGATCGCATGCGCGGACTTGCCGCAGGAGGAGTTGGTTATTAACGCCGAGCTTCCTGATTATTATTTAACATTATTATTGATAAGTGTCAATTATCGGACATTGACAAAAAGGCATTATTAATGCTACGCTAATCCTGATTTCGCTTAGGAGGAATCATGGTTTTCTCGTGGTCCTTGTTCTTCTACAAAATTTCGTGGCTGTTTTTCGCGTGGGGTCTTTTCATCGGACCGTTCATCCTTTTCCGGCAACGCGGCCGCCAGCTACAACGGCAGGCAATCAGCCATAGGCGCGAGACCTCGCGCTACGAATACGCAGGGAAGTAACACTCCACAACCCATCCACGAAGCCGCCTCGAGAGATTTTCTCGCTGCGGCTTTTTTCTATCTGCAAATTACTTGCAATTTAATTGACGCGTCCGTCTGGCACCGTATACTGAATAGTGATGAAAAGAAACTCTTGGATAATCGTCATTTCCTTCATTATCGTCATTGCGGTCATATCCTTACTTGTTGAGCTTGGCACTATCGTCCATCCTGCCGGTACCGCGGCGACTGGTAACACTATTAAGATCGTTGCCGCCGAGAATTTCTACGGCAATATCGCCCAGCAATTAGGAGGTGATAAGGTCTCGGTGACGAGCCTTCTTTCCGATCCGAACGTGGATCCGCACGAATATGAATCGAGCGTGCAGGACGGCATCGCGATCACGAATGCGAACATCGTCATAGAGAATGGGTTGGAGTACGACACATGGATAGACAAACTTCTTGGTGCAGCACCGAATCAAAACCGCATCGTCATCACCGCGGGCGCCGTAGCGCCGGACCTCCTGATGGACAATCCACACGTATGGTATGGCATAGACAATATTTCCGCGATCGCGGGTGCCATCGCGAATGCGCTCATAAAGACCGATCCGGCGGATACGGCATTCTTCCAAAGCAATCTCGCGGCGTTCAACGCGTCGCTCGCGCCGATCACGACAAAGATCGACGACATGCGGGAGCAATATGGCGGTACGGCGGTTGGCCTTACGGAGACGATCTATCTTTATCAGACCGAACCGATGCGGCTCGGCGTTCTTACGCCGTTCACGTTTGAAAAGGCCATTGCGGAAGGCAACGATCCGTCGGCGCAGGACGTGAACATCGCGAACAAACAGATCACCAACAAGCTGATAAGCGTGCTGATCTATAATAGCCAGACCGTGACGCCGATCACCACCAATATGGAAAACGCGGCTATCGCGAACGGCATTCCTGTGGTGCCGGTGACGGAAACAATGCCACCGAATGACACCTATCAGTTGTGGATGATGGCGGAGCTGAATACGCTTTCTGCCGCGCTCGCGCAAAGCAATTAAAGGCAAAAGTTGGTCAAAATAAGGTAGAATGGTAGCTATGGACACGAACACGATCATTTCGCTTAACGGCGTCACTGCCGAATTGGGCGGTCGAACGATATTTAACGAGGTTACCTTTTCGGTAGAGAAGGGGGAGTTTGTAGCGATCCTCGGACCGAACGGCGCCGGAAAAACCACACTTTTCAAATTATTACTTGGATTGCTGAAACCGACGAAGGGCAATATCCGCGTGCTCGGCGCAGTACCGCATCGCGGCGACGGCAATATTGGTTACGCGCCGCAGCACCGCGTGCTGGAGACCGACTTGGCGCTTCGCGCCCGGGATGTGGTGGGATTCGGATTGGACGGAAATAAATGGGGGATCGGTCTTGGCAGCCGCAAGCGCGACGATCGTATCAACGCGGTATTGAAAGAAGTGGATGCGTATCAGTTTGCCGACGCGGCAGTGGGGCACTTGTCCGGCGGCGAACAGCAGCGATTGCTCATCGCACAGGCGCTCATCACCGATCCGAAAATATTGCTCTTGGACGAACCGCTTTCCAATCTCGATATCAGCCATGCGCAGGAGATCATTGCGTTGCTCACACAGATTTCCAAGCACCGCGGCGTGACAATTATGCTCGTCTCGCACGATATCAACCCGCTCCTGCCCGCGGCAAACCGGGTGCTGTATATGGCGCATGGACATAGCGCGATGGGCGCGCCGGACGAGGTTATCACGAGCGCCACACTTTCCAAACTGTATGATACCAAGGTGGAGGTGATACGAAGCGGTGGCCATGTTTTCGTGGTCGGCGCGGAATTATAACGGCAGCATGTTCTCAATTTTCCAATACTCATTCATACAGAACGCGTTCCTTGCCGGGACGGTTGTTGCGGTCGTCGGCGGCTTCGTCGGATATTTTTTGGTGACGAGGGGTCTCACGTTCGCCGGCCACGCACTTTCTCACATTGGCTTTGCCGGTGCGGCTGCGGCGCTTTTGATCGGCGTTGACCCGATTCTCGGGATGTTGGCCTTCACGATTGTCGCCGGCATGGGCATCGGTATTTTTGGGAAGGATCTGCGCGAGGAAGATATCAACATCGGTATCGTGATGACCCTCGCGCTCGGTTTTGGCGCGCTCTTCATAGCGCTCTATAACGGATACGCGGAGCAGGCATACAGCATTTTGTTCGGCACGATCCTTGGGATAAGTCATACCGACGTCCTCGTGACGCTTATTTTCGGCATCGGGACGATCGTCGTCTTGGCAGCCATCTTCCGCCCGCTACTCTTCAGTTCCGTCGATCCGGAGGTCGCAGAGGCACGCGGAGTGCCCGTGCGTGCTCTTGGCATAGTATTCCTAGTGCTTGTTGCCATCGCCGTATCCATGTCGGTGCAGGTGGTCGGCGTGCTTCTTATTTTTACATTGCTCGTTGGTCCCGCTGCCACCGCCACGCGCCTCGTTAACAATCCGATCGGCGCGGTGACCCTTTCCATCGGGCTCGCCCTCGCGTTCACATGGCTCGGCATATTCCTCGCGGCCACCGGCAGTTTTCCCGTTACGTTCTATATTGCGACGATATCGTTCGTCGTATACCTTCCGGTACGGCTATTAACAGTGCGAACATAATATGAATATGTTTTCTGAACTATTACAACAATCGTTCATCCAAAATGCGTTCATTGCGGGAACGCTGATCGCGATCGTGTCGGCGATCATAGGCTATTTCGTGGTGTTGCGCGCGCAGGCGTTCGCTGCACACGCACTCTCGCATGTTGGGTTCGCGGGAGCGACGCTCGCCGCGCTGATCGGCGTGAGCGGCCTGCTTGGCATGTCGGGATTCACCGTCGCGGCCGCCCTTGGCATGGGAGCGTTAGGAAAACGCATCCACGGGCGTGATGTGGAGATCGGCATGATACTCTCGTTCGCGCTCGGCTTGGGCGTGCTCTTTTTGCGCCTTTATACCAACTCCGCGAGCGAGACAGTGAGTGTGCTGTTTGGCTCAATATTGAGCGTCACGCACGCGGATATCGTCTATACGATCATTCTCGGGATCGGCACATTGGTCGTCTTGGCAGCCATCTTCCGCCCACTACTCTTCAGTTCCATCGATCCGGAGGTCGCAGAGGCACGCGGAGTGCCGACCAAAGCATTATCGATCATCTTTATGCTTTTGCTCGCCATCACCGTGGCCGAAGCGATCCAGGCGGTGGGAGTGTTGCTCGTATTCGCGCTGATCGTTGCGCCTGCGGCGGCGGCACAGCATCTGACTCGCAAGCCATTTTCCGCTATCGCGATTTCCATCGCGCTCGGACTCGCTTTCACGTGGGGCGGCTTGTTCCTCGCACTCGCCACATCCTGGCCGGTCAGCTTCTACATCGCCGCGCTTGCCGCGGTCACCTACTTCATCGCCATCAGGATCGCGCACCTCATACATCCGCACGCTCGCGCGCACCGTGCGCATCCCGGAAGGGAACACATCGCGACAGTATAAAAAACACCCCCCGATATTTCGTGGGGGGTGTCGATGCGGAAGCGCATCCACATCATTCCTTGGTTGCCCGTTTGATCCCGACAAGGCAGGTCTGATAGGAGTTATAGGAGTCCTGGCTCATATTGAGCTGCCATACCGTTTCGCTGCCGCGCGTGCCGAGCATTTGGGCCATTGGCGAACTCTTCGTGGGGTCGATGTTATACGAGAGATCGATCAACGACGACGAGCTGGGTTTTACGACCCCTTTCTCGTTGTAATAGAATGCAACGATCACGATGCCCCCGTCGAACGACGTTCGCACAAAATAGTCCTGGCAGCTTGTGTCAAACCTCTTATCGAGGCTGGCGGGTTTTGTCGGTACGATGGCGAACTCGGGCCCGACCGGCTGTTGTCCGCGCGCAGGGGTTGCTGGAACGATGGTTGCAATGCTTGCGGCCATCAGGATAAGTCCAAGCCAATATCGAGTCATTTTCAGTTCCTCCACTACCACTTGCTTTATAATGCGGATAGGGGAGTTTGTCCAGTGCCGCGCTCGTTGCTATTTTTCCTTTCGCATGAGATTCCAAAAGAAGAACGAAACCATAGAAATAAGAAAACAGTTCGCGCCGAACGTATCTTCGCGCGGCCAAGGCGCAAGATGGGTGAGGGGCAGCGGAAGCGTCCATGGGTGGAACACCGCATTGAAGGCGA
>Ga0265338_10001150_pt1 | contig 43742 bp, 52 predicted proteins | sample 42126metaG_FD_193579 | JGI IMG/M metagenome (GOLD analysis project Ga0265338, IMG submission 193579) | Rhizosphere microbial communities from Carex aquatilis grown in University of Washington, Seatle, WA, United States - 4-21-26 metaG | ecosystem: Host-associated > Plants > Roots > Rhizosphere... | reverse complement strand
CAGCTGAGGCCGAGGTGCCAGCATTAATTAATGCTTACCTGAATTACTACAACAACGAGCGGTTGCATCTTGGTATTAACTGCCAGACCCCAGCCGAAGTGATGCAAAGCTATTGATTAGAGGACGTAGGAATGAAAAACCCACACTCGGTGTGAGTGCGGGTGCTGGGTGAGTAGGCAGGGTGCTACTCACCGCGGGTTGAGGCTAGGGCCTCGGCGATGGTTGTGCCGATATTCGCAAGCGTCGGGTCGAGCCCGCGTTTGTTTGGTCGCACGGCGACGACTACGCCCTCGGTGCGATCAATGGCCACTACCACAATGTCGCTGCCGTCGAAGAGCACGTCGTTGACCATGACCTTCTGACCGTGATGGTCGCAGGTGATGATGGTGGCGAACGGGCTTACCATGGTTCCTGCTGCTCGCGTTGCAGCAAGATCAAGCGGCTGGCGCTCAATACCCGCCCAGCTTCGTGAGCTTGCATATCGTTCAGCCAGCGGACGATCTTCTGGAGTCGGCCCCGCTTCTTGCCGACGGCCGTGATCTCATCGTCTTGGATCGCAACGAGCGTCGTGCCCTTGTAGATAGACACGAAGTCATCGAGGTCCGAGATCAAACCGGCGGATTCGACGCCTAGTCGTTTGCGCCAATCGTCGAATTTGATCTGGCCAACCATCCCCAGGATCAACGCGCCCACCAGCATCGGGCCGGGTTTCGGGATTCGTTTCACGTAGTTCCCCTCTCACCATACGGATAGGAGCGAACGATTGGCCTATCTTGGCATAACAGGGCTCCAAAATCAATCTTATAAAGCAAAGTCCCACGCCTAAACGTGGGTATGGGGCGAATAGCTGAGCGCTACTCACTAGGGGGTTCCGGCGGCATAGTGCGACCGGTCGCAACCAGGGCAGCGCGCCCGGTCGCGCAGGGCTTGGAGCGGCGCCTCCCAAATCCGCATTGGATCAGTCAGCTCAACCTTTTCGCAGACTTGCCATTCGGGACCAGTAGCTAGGCCCGCTCGCACGAGTCGGACTGCGCCCGGTAGATCCAACAGATAGGAAACAGTCATGGTGAGGTGGGTTTGCCCGTCGCGCTGGTAGCGCGCCAAGGTGATTAGTTGCGGTCCCGCGAAAGTGACTCTAAGGCAGCGCTCGCCATTGTCGTCGTACTCGTAGCTATGCGGTACCAGGGCCTCACCGCTGCCGCCAGCCACGATTTGAGTCCGTTGGTGCTTGGGCCCATATTCGTGGGTGCGGAGTTCACAGGTGTAGTCGTAATCATCTCCTACGGCTGGCGGGAGCAGATACAGCTGTGGCGAGACCGGTGGCCGATTCGCCTGTGATCGTTCCGGCACATTGCCCGTCCAACTGTTGCCGCTGTGCGGTTGCAGCGGAATTAACAGCGCCGTACCTTCAATGCCGTGTTCGACACCCTCCTGGGTGAGCGCATTCATCAGTTGGTTGGGCGCGTCGGGTACCAGTGCCACTACCTCGATAGCTGGCATTCCTCTCCCTCAAGACTCGGGTTGTCAACGGATCAACTGTACAATAATGCGAGGTTATCCACAAGCACTAACGAGCTACCCACTGACCCGCGCCCAGATTCCTTACTTTGCCGGTGATCTCCATAAGGGTGATGACGTTAGCGAATTGGCTGGCGCTCAGATCACTGGCCTTAATTAGGGCCTCGCTGGAAGTGTGCCCTTCCCCTAGAAGCGACAAGATTAACGCCTCATCTATGCTCTTCGGTACGGCGGTGGCCAGAGCGTTGGTGGTCGTATAATTTAGTGCGTTCAACACGTCTTCGGAGCAGGTTACTGGAATGGCACCAGATTTGATTAGATTGTTTGGCCCGGCGCTGGTTAAATTGGTGATGTTGCCTGGTACGGCCATGAGCATTCGGTTCTGCTGCAAGGCGTAATTTGCCGTTAAAGCCGATCCGCTAGAGGCATTTGCCTCAGTTACAATAACGGCTAGCGACAGCCCGGCCACAATCCGGTTGCGAGCCACAAAGCTGCCTTTATGAATGCTCTTCGCTCCGTCATCTTCGCTGATCAAGGCGCCATGATGCGCTACGATCTGCTCGGCCAAACCGCGATGACCAGCCGGATACACCCGTTCGACCCCGCCTGCCAACACTGCCACCGTTTGGCCACCGGCGTCGAGCGCACCCTGATGGGCCACCGCGTCCAGCCCATAGGCCAACCCGCTCACGATGGTGAGCCCCGCCGCCGCTAACTGCCCGGCTAGCATGTAGGTGACCTCTTTGCCATAGCTGGTGGGTTTGCGAGTGCCAACGATGGCCACGCATGGAGTAGTTGGCAGTTCTCCCAAAACGTATAGTTGCTTTGGCGGCGATGGGATCTCACGTAGTAGATCTGGGTATTGAGGATATTTAAAATCGTATTTGGTGATTTGCATAAAAGCTGTTGACAATACTGACAGACTGTGTTAGTATTGTCCGCATACCTTATTTCTGGTGACTTTCACAATTAAACACCACCGATCCGCCCGAGGCAACCCTAAATGCACCCTCCTTTAAGGTAGCCGCTGGCGGATCAGTCCCTTCAACCCGCGGCCCCATTTATAATAAGGGGCCGAATATACCCGCCCTGTGCGGAAGGTGTTGAAGGGTGTATCAAAAATCCGAGTAACCACCTGCTCGGATTTTTGTATTAGGAAGCATTTCTGTCTGCGCGGATTTCAGCGTCTGAGTCTCCGCTCCGCACTCACCACACATTAAGTACGCCTCGTTTGCGGTGCTCAACTCATCCTTGAACTCCATCACAGACAGAAAGGCTTCTCGCGGCTAGACGCCTAGTCCTCAGCGTTTGTCACCTCGACTGTAATGGAGAGATCTATTTATAAAAGCTGATAACTAGCCGCCGTTGGTTCATACGGTAAATCGGACTCAACTTGGTTGGCGACGGCTTTTATCAGGTCAGATAGCTGACCTGATTCGCTCTCGGAGAAATTCTGCAGCACGTAATCGGCAGCACCCAGATGCACGGTGGGCCGGCCCACACCAACGCGCCAGTGGTAAAAATCCGGTCCTATCTGATCAATCACCGATTGTACGCCGTTGTGGCCGGCGCTGGAGCCGCCTGGTCGCACCCTCAGCGTCCCAAACGGCAGGTCAAGCTCGTCGTGGATTACCCACATGTCTAGGGGCATGGTCTTATAAAACCGGGCGATCTGTTGTATGGCTTCCCCACTCAGATTCATCATGGTGGTGGGCCTCGCTAAAATCACCTTCTCGCCCTTAATCTCGGCTTCGGTGACCTGAGATTTCCAAGCCCTTTTCTCCGAGAATGTCAGATTGTGACGTCGGGCTAGCTCGTCCACCACCATAAAACCCAGATTGTGACGGGTTCTGGCATATTGAGAACCAACATTGCCGAGGCCAACGATTAGCTTCATCGTTCCTTTCGCTTTGCTCTAAATTCTAACGTAATCGGCGTGCCGATGAAATCGTAGGCCAGGCGCAAACTGTTTTCGATATAGCGTTTGTAGCTAAAGTGGATGTCGCGGGGGTGGCTGGCAAAGAACGTAAAAGTGGGTGCATGTACACCGGTTTGAGTCACATAATTGATCTTCGGTTGGACATTGCCGCTGCCGGCCGGCGGGTGTTTACGGGTCATCTCCTCAAGTACCCGGTTAAGCGGCCCGGTTGGCAGCTGTTGGCCGCGGCGCTCCTGGATCTCCAGCGCCAGATCGAGCAATTGGTCGGTGTGCAGATTAGTGGTGGCCGAGGTAAACACCAGCGGTGCCCACGGCACGAACTCAAAATCATGAGCCAACGCCCTAGCCAAGTGGGCTTGGGTTTTGTCGTCTTTCTCGGGTATGTCCCATTTATTAACCACCAAGATGAGCCCGCGGCCGGCGTCTTTCACCATGCCGGCAATGTGTTGGTCGCCGGCCACAGCCAGCTCCGTTGCGTCCATGATTACCGCGCAAACGTCGGCGCTCGCAATGGCGGCGGCAGTCCGAATGGTACTAAACTTCTCCACGCCGGCTTCGATCTTACCGCGGCGACGCAGTCCGGCCGTATCGAGCAGTTGAATCTTGTGATCTTTGTAATTAATGTTGGTAATGCGCACATCTCTGGTTGTTCCGGGCACATTCGACACAATCGCCTCTTGGCGTTTAACCAATGCGTTCAATAAGCTCGACTTGCCAACGTTTGGCCGGCCGAGTAATGCTAGCCGTAGTGATCCCTGGCTCTCTGAAGGCTGGGCCGAGCCCAAATGTTTAACGATGGCATCGAGCAAATCGCCGGTGCCGGAACCGTGAATGGCCGAAACCGGGATGCGCTGTTTAATACCGAGGCGCTCGAAGTTGTCCCCCGCCCCCTTGTCGTCGGCCTTGTTCATCACCAGAATCACCGGCTTTTTGCTCTTGAGGGCTAGACGCGCGGCGGCTTGGTCCTGATTTGTGGCCATAGTGGTGCCATCAACCACCACCAGTACCAGGTTAGCACTCTTAACGGCCTCCTGGAGCTGCTCCTGGGCCTGCGACTCGATCTCATCATCAGGCGCGTCAAAGCCGGCCGTGTCGGTTAACACGAAATTATAGCGGCCCCACGACACATTGCCGGAGACCACATCGCGGGTGGTGCCGGAGCGGCTGGCCGTAATTGCCCGGCGGGTGCCGATCAGGCGGTTAAATAGGGTTGATTTGCCAACGTTGGGGCGGCCAATAATGGCGACGGTTGGCACAGTACGTGAATTCATGTTAGTTCCAGGTATATCCCCCGCTGATGGCATTGATCAGCATTTTAGTTTCACCGAAGCGGTCGGTGCTTCCGAGGACCACGCTAATAACATCGTGGCCATGGACCGAGGCTCGGGCCACCAGGCACTGGCCGGCGGCCGGCGTGTATCCCGTCTTTATACCATAAAAACCAGGAGTTTGCAAAAGTTCATTGCTGGTCGTAAGCGCGTAGGTCTTGCCCGCAAGGTCACTGATGGTAGCGGACTGGGTATCAGTGATGGCTTTGATCGTCTGATTCGTCAGTAATAACCGGGCGGCGCTGGCCAGAGCTGTGGCCGTAGCATAATTGTTAGTGTCGGTCAGTCCGCTAGCGCTGGCGAAATGCACGCCGCTAATTCCCCAGCTCGCCATCAGCTGATTCATCTTAGCCGTAAAGGCGCTAACCGAACCGGCATCATAAAGCGCTAACGTGTCGGCAGCATCATTGTCCGACGGTATTAATGCGGCTTTAACGAGGTCCTCGAGCTTAAACTTACTGCCAGCGGGAGCATTTAAGAGCACCGCCCCATCCTCGTAGGCGGGGAGTTTCGGTACCGTCACGGTCTCGTTTAAGGAGTGGTCTCTCAGCACTACCAGGATCGTAAAGATCTTGGTAACTGAGGCGATCGGCACTTGCTTGTCCGGATCCTTCGAGTACAACACCTGGCTGGTGGCGGCATCGATGGCGAGCACGCTTGTAGCAGTCAGATTAAGACCCGAGACGCTCCCCGAGGGCGTTGGTACTGTGATATAGCGGTTTATGACGGGAGGCGGCGTGGCGGCCCTCCTGGCGAGCGCGGCGGCCAATCCGCTATTACCCAGACCGACTAATTGAGCCGCAACCAGCAGAATTACGAAGAACCGAGCCATGCCGCCTCCTCATCTGTCAGATTACGCCACCTCCCCGTCGCCAGATCATCCAAGCTGATGGCGCCGATCTTGTCTCGTTGCAGGGCCATAACGCCATATTCCAAGGCCTCAAAGGTGCGCCGGATCTGACGGTTCCAGCCGGTGGCTAGCTCAACCGTCAGATCGGCCCCAGATCGCTTAACCAGCTTCAGTCGGCTCTTGCCCTCGGTCAAAACCACGCCGGCCTCCAGATACTCCCGGCCTAGTGAATCGAGCGGCCGATCCAGCCTCACTTGATAGCGCTTAGACTTGCCTCTACTCGGATGGATCAGTTGGTTAATCAGATCGCCGTCGTTCGATAGCACTAATAGCCCCGAACTCGCCTTATCGAGCCGGCCAGCCGGTTTTAGTTGTTGAAATTCAGCCGGCAACAGATCATAAATCGTTTTACTCCCCTGTCCCCGCCGGCTGGTTACATAACCAACTGGTTTGTTCAGCACAATCGTTACCGGAGCCGCAGTTTTAACCGGTTCGCCAGATAGCGTAATCTGATCCTTGGTCGGATCGATCTGTTGCCCCAATACCGCTACCTGGCCATTCACCCGCACGAGCCCCTCAGCTATAGCCGCATCGGCACCCCGCCGCGACAGAGCGCTACTAGAAGCCAAAAATTGGTTCAGTCTCATCTGTTAATTGTACCATCACCTTTGTCATTCCCTATCGGAAGAGCTATCCCAGATGGATCGCTCCGGATAGGGAATCTGACCCGACATGAAAGGATCTTCGATGTCGAAGCACAAGCTTTCGACTCAAGGATGACAGATCGGGCTTAGGATCGGATTAGCCTAATAAGGACTTAACGGTCTTAACTACGTCTTCAAGGGTCACTTGGGACTTAATTAAATATTCATCAGCGCCGAGTTTAACGCCGCGGTCTTTGTCGGCTTGCTGATCGAGGGCGGTCATCATCACCACCTTGGTGGCTTTGGTCTCAGGAGTGGAACGCAGAATATCGAGGACGTCGAAGCCGCTGATCTTGGGCATCATAACATCGAGAATAATTAAATCGGGCTTCTCGCGCACGGCTGCAGCCAGGGCCTCTTCGCCGTCGGCGGCTGTCACCACTTGGAATTGCTCGGCCTGAAACCGGGCACTATAAATGTCGCGGAGGTTAATATCGTCTTCGACTAAAAGCAGTTTTGGCATAGTTACTACGGTTTACTGCCTAAGCTTACCAAATTGTCCTCAGGTTGCGCAATGGGGGCGTCCACAGGTTGAGTAGCAACTGGCTGTGCTGGTGTTGTGCTTGCAGCGATTGGGGCAGGTGTCTCAGGTAGGGGTGATAGAGCGGCAGTTGCTACTGGGACAGGTTCGGCTGTCGGTGCTGCGGGAGGTGTCGGCGACGCGGTAGTATCGATGACGGGGGCCGGAGTAGCTACGGCGGCTGGATCTGGCACAGCCACCGGTGCTAGTGGCGCTACGCTCGGATCGGGAGTTGCTAGGGTGTCGACGGCCTCGGCTGCCACGACTTCGTTTCTGAGGCGCGGCAGGCGGAAGGCAAAGGTTGATCCGCTGCCGGGCCTCGATTCGGCCCAGATACGGCCGCCATATAATTCTACTACGGTGCGGCAGATGTACAGACCCAGACCAGTACCGCCAATAGTGCGGGTGGCGGTGTTATCGACGCGGTAGAATTTTTGGAATAGGTGCGGTAGGTCTTCGGCAGCGATACCCATGCCGCTGTCAGATACGCCGACCGTAACGGTGTCGGTGTCGCCGGTAATGTTAACGGTCACCCGCCCCGCTGGGGTGTATTTAATGGCGTTTTCGATCAGGTTCATTACCACTTCGCGCAGGCGCTCCAGGTTGCCACGGACTTGATACAGCGGCATCACCGGGTTAGCCTCAGCTACTAATTGGTTGCCGCTGGTGAGCTGTAGCGTCAGACCCTTCTTGGCGGCTAGGGTTTGCATATCTTCTACTGCTTTCTCGACAATCTGGGAAACATTAACCGGCGCTACTTTGTCGGCCAGGCTCTTGTCCTCGAGCTTGGTGATCATGAGTAAGTTCTTAAACAGTTCACCGAGATGGCCAATGCTGTCATGGGCCTTCTCCAGGTAGCTTTTGGCACGGTCGTCGACGGTAGCGGTAGCTGGGTTCATGGCGAGGGACAAGTAGCCTTCAATGGCGGCGATGGGCGTGCGCATTTCGTGCGAGGCCGTCGAGATGAACTCGTCGCGCTGGCGGCCCATGGCTTTCTCGGCGGAAATGTCGCGGAACAACGTGATGCCGCCGGCGATTTGGCCGTCGTGGGTGTAAATCGGCGAGGTTGTCATGGTGACAATGAAGCGGCGGCCGGCCTGGGTGGTAATAACAAAATCGCTCGACACGATGGTGGCCTTGCGTGTCCAGGCCTGCATGAACGGATCGCTCGTATCGTCTACCACCTGATCGCGGGCGGTTTTGAGTTTTAAGACGGTGCGATAATCGAGATTTTGGGCGCTAGCGGCGTCCCAGCCAGTCAGCATTTGGGCAGCGTGATTAAACAATTGTATCTGGCGCAGAGCATTCACCACGATGACGCCCTCACCCATTGAGGCCATCAGCACTTGGGTTTCGAGCTGCTCGGAGCTGAGCGGGCTGCTGGCGCCGCCCTTTTTAGGTTGACCGGGCGCTCCTCGTACAGCAATAAACTCTCCGGCTGCCATCGCAACAATGGTAAACGCTAGTTGGATCAGGCGGGTGGTGAGAGTGCTGCCGTGGGTGTGGCCGACTAAAGCAGTCGTCGCATAGATCGCCACCGTCGCGCTAGCGGCTACAATTGGCCAGATGGCCCCCAGAATTCCGAGGGCCGCAATGAAGATCAGCCAGATGGCTAGGTATGGTGAATCGAGGCCGCCGGTTTGAGAAATTACTAGCCAGATCTCGGCGGCCGCCAGCACCGACACGATGATTGTTGATACCAGCACAAGTTTACGCTTTAACAGTTGGTGGAAGCTCAAATAATAGCCAACAATGAGTACCGCCAACATCAGAGCGGCAAAGGCGGCGCTGGAATTGCGGGTTAAATCGGGCCGCAGTTTATAGAGCAGTCCCAACCCAAAAACCACCATCGCGGCCAGGATGGCTTGGGCGGTGGCAAAAATATGATAACGCTCGACACTAGTATTCAAAATATGTACGCGCTTATGGTTTTATTATCGGGGTTCTCCGATCTATAAGCAAGTTGGTTTGTAGTCACTGTGCATAGTGCGTAGTTTCGCCGGCCGGTACTATGCACTAAAAACTAACCACTATAAACTAGTAATGCTTGCGTTCGCTTTTCGTTCGGTATATGTTGATTAGGCAATTAGTTAGTTGCACCCTACTCTTCCCAACAGGTCCCGCTTACTCCGGCAGTTGCCGGATCGCGGGTTCTTTATTGATAAATGTATGAGCCCGCTGGGGCAGGCTCGGGGCTTGCTTTAGCGGGCTCAGGTTGGCGGGTCTTTGCTCTAGCTGCGAAGTATGGCGTCCCTAATGAGGACGGTTCTTCGGCGGCTTGGTGCGTGAATTGCAGTCTCATCTTGAAACCACCGCCAGTCATCGGCAACCAGTTGATGCCGGAGTAACACCAGCTGGATCGTGTCCATGATGCGGCTCCAGTACCGGTGATTACTATGGATGAATGGCACTAGCTCTGGCAGGGACACTTCGCTGCGATCGCCGAGATATTTACGGGCGAAGGCATTGGTGCCGTTGCCGCAATTTCCGCTGGCGATCGAGTCGAGACGTGTCACCTTCACCTCGGGGTGAGCTTTACATACGGCCATCAGTGCTCGTAGTGACTGGGGCCGGGTGAAATAGAGAACGGGCATTTCGGTGGTGCTCATCTGGTTCTCCTGGTCTCGGTTGGACTGGTCAGTCGTCATCACGATCATCGGGTAGTTCGACACCGTTGAGTCGGACGGTTCTGGAGCGCAGTGGTGGTCTGATCCGATCGCCGAACCAATGCCAGTCGGCGTGAATCAAGTCGGATCTTTGCAGGGCCACGGTGATGGCATCCATTACATTGCTCCAGTAGGAGTGGTGTCTGTCGATGAACGGGATCAAGTCTGATAGCGGTACCGAAGTTCGGCCTCCCAGGCCTCGATGTACTGCTTCTGGGTGCAGCCTGCCTTGATGCGGACTTCACTAATCAGCCAGAGTGCTTCAGCCATTTCAGGCTCCTTCCACCTGCCATTGCAAAATTTGTGGACCAGCAATTTATAGCATTATTGCGGTGTAATCACAAGCATAAGGTATAACAAAAAAAGGCTCTGAAAAGCCATAAATAATAAACTGGTGACTCTGATCGAGTCGAATTTGAACCGTATCTGTGAGGAGATACTTCGATGGCATCAGGCTCTCAAGGACGTAAAGATGGCAGTACCTTACCCAGCCAGTATTTAACCTACTTTAGCAGTGCAGCCCAGAAAATCGAGGTGATCAGGAATAATATAGTACTGAGCATGATAGCGTCAGCAGTATTACGTTCGTCGAAGTCATACTCAGAAGCTACAATCATACAGAATATGGCTGAGGGCAAAGCAGCCATCATAACCGAGACGAATAGAGGAACTCCTTGGAGATTAAACAAGAACCTGGCTAGTACATACGATACTGCCGGTGCTACTGCCAGTTTTATCGCTGTAGTCGCTAGTGAGATCTTGAGGTTAAAGTGCTTCCACGATGATAGCGATAAGAACACTCCCATCGCAAAGAGAGCTAACCCAGTTGCCGATACACCCAGGTAGTTGAGGCTGTCTTTGATCTCGGCCGGTAAGTTGACTCGCAGAAGTAGCAACACAATACCGATGATCGTTGAAGCTACAATGGGGTTTTTAATAAAATCATTCAAGATTAGCTTCATAGAGACTTTGCCTTTTCTCCATCGGCTCAGTATATAGAAATCGACCACATCTGTTACTGTCATCGGAATTGCTAGAAAGGCAATTGCGTAAATTAGTCCCTCCGCTCCATATAACGCCCTCACAAGTGGAAGCCCGAGGTAGATGTTATTTGCTACGTTCCCGGCGTAAAGGACACTTGCACCTGTCTTATAACGTACCTTCATGACCCGTAAAGCAATGTAGATCGCAATGAATGTAATGATAACTATGAATGTGTTAGCGAAGACAAACCGCGGGAATTTGTGCAGATCACTAAGATGAATAGACAGGATTGAGTTAATAATCAATGCACTAGTGGCAATATAGAATACAAACTTTGCTAAAGCCCTACGGCCAGCGTCATCAAATAGTCTAGCTTTACCGGATACAAAACCGGTCAGAATTATTAAAAGAAGCGGCATCAGTAGGCGCAGAGTGCTCATGTTATATGAATGGTATCATGAATAAATGCTGGTGACCCCTGCGGGATTCGAACCCGCGATCTTCAGGATGAGAACCTGATGTCCTAAACCGCTAGACGAAGGGGCCGCGTCAGAACCGTACCGGCAGCTTGCATAATCCGCCCTTGGGCGCATTTCTCCAGCTTCTGTACGGTTCTTCCTTACGAAAATTCAAACAGCCTGGAGGCTTGGTTTGAATTTTCGGATTGTTCGCTAGAGCCTTAGAGGCGCGAACGGACTGGGTAAGAATAACACGTTTTATAAGCTTTGTCGATCTGATAATCGGTTAAAAGTTTGCGCCCCCGGATCCTTGAGCGACTAGGATCCGGGGGGCAAATTGTCTGGGTCTGGTGCGGGTTAATCCGTAGGGCTGTCCGCGCTAGTTGCGGGTGGCTGGTTGGTTTCTCGCACCAGCGCCCAGAAGGGACCTTCGATGCGTCGGCACTTCGGGCATGATGGACTGGTTTTGTCGACTTCCAGGGCCTTGAGCAGGATCAGCGTGTCGAGCTGCTCGGCAATCTTCATTCCGGGAAGGTCACAGCCGGCGTCGATCAGTTCCTGGGTGGTGAACCAGCCGTCGCGCTCCAGCATCATCAGATAGAGGCGATACCTCGGGAGGTCACCAAAGATTGCCAGACCGCGCCGCTCGGACTTGGGGGTAATCGGGTGCATGCTCATCTCCTGCTCTCGGGCTGATACGGAATGCCGTGCCAGCCAGTGTTGCCCATCCACAGGTCGCTGGCGTAGGTGACGAAGAAAGTCTGGCCGTTGCGGGTGACTTGCTGGTACTCGTGACCAAACCGCCGGGCTCGGCGGCGAAACTGATGCAGCGGTACCAGTACCACGTTCCACAGCCCGCTCCAGTGACCAGCCTCGTCGTGCAACACTTCACCTAAAACTTGCCCGGCCACCTGTACCCAGTTGCCACTCGAGGGGAAGACTGGTGATAGCCAGTGCTTCCATACGGCTTCGTGCGGCCAGTGCTTGTTGATGGTGTGGCCCTTGACCGCGTTGTTGGCCGGTTGCGGGTAGAGCGGTCCCCATAGTGGCAGACCGTAGGGGCGCCCTTTGACGTTGCAACAACGAAAGTTGAACCGCGCCGAGAACGGATAGCCGAAACCGTGGCTACGGACGTCGACTGCGCCTGGCGCGTGGCCCCACTTTGGGCAGTACCTGCGCCAGAGCTTACCTGGCAGCATGCGAATTGGCACGAACTCTCCTCTCACTTGGAGACGCTAACATTAGATCATAAAACCAGGTAGTTCTCAACCCACAAAGCCATAAAAATGCAACGCCCCCAGGCTCTCATCCATGAGATTCCGGGGGCGGTTCGAGGCGCGGCCTCGGCTTGGGGCTATGGGTTGTCGGCGTCTTGGATATCCAGCGCCGTCGGATAGGGCTGCTTGGTTTTTCTGCGGCTGACAGTGAATTCGCCCTGAACCGGTACGTGTAGGTAGATCGTGCGCAGTCCCAGGGTTTCCCAGGCCTTGGGGTCGATGCCGTGCGAACGCGGATCACCTCCAAGGGATCCGTAGAACTGAGCCGCTCCAAAGCAGAAAACCCCGCCATCCACGCCCACCAGCCAGTAGCCATCCTCAATGACTACTGCATCGATGATGCGCCCGTTCAGGTGTTTCCCGGAGCGGTCGCCGTAGTGCATTGACCGTGGGCTCACTCGGACTGCTCCGTCGGACGACACCCACATATTGGCGTCCCATTCGAGCACGCGTGGCTGCTGTAAGCCCTGGCTGATCTGTAGTTGTTTGGCACTACCGAATGGGAACTCTTTGCCGTGGGCGCTGACCAGCCAGTAGCCGTCACCACCCGGGGCTACCAGCATATAGTCGATATAGTCCAACTGTATGGAGTCGGGCACGCTGACACCTCTCGTCGGGGGATTGAGACAGCTATTACCTTACCATATGATCTGATATTTGCAAGCATAAAGATATAGACAAAATTAGCTTTTTGTAGTATAATGTTTTAGTTCGCGTTTCGCTGCAAATGAGCGCAGCGGAACCCAAGTAAGCGTTTGACAACCTGTTCCTCTACCCTTGAAGGGAGCGGCCGTGAGCCGTTCTGAACACTTCTACCCCGAAATCGACTGGTACGGGGATTCTCGTGCCGAAAACGTGGTTGGGTGGCTGCCGGCCTTTGGCGACAGCGGCACCATGACGGCCCGACCCTACATCGAGCAGCTCAATCAGCAAGGGTGGTCGGTGATGGTGACTAATCACCACCGGTCCGGCTACCGGATGTCTGACACCCGCGACGAGGTTCTCCGCCACCTGCTGCAAGCCTCGCGCGAGCGAGTGCTGCTTGCCGGCGCATCATTTGGTGCGCAGGCAATGGCCGAAGTCTTGCGGAGTGTTACCCCAAACAGCCATGCCGCACAGCTGCACGGGCGTTTCAGCGCCATCAGCATCTGCGGCGTCTCGGGCGGCCAAGACACTCTCAAGCCCATCGGCTGGTCCAAACAGATTCACGGGCCAGTAAGCGGTGGGATCTTCAAGCTTGGGCAAGCCATCCAGATCATGACCGGCAGCGATTCGCCGTTCGACGAGGATGACCCCAAGGTGGGCGCATCCATCAAGCCGCACCAGCGTTTCCGCAAGTGGCATTTCACCGGCCGGGCCTTACTCGAGCAGATGTATGCCATGGCCACCACGCCGCCGGTCTTTGACGGTGAGTTCGCCGGGATTCCGGCGCTCATCCTCACCACCGAGGGCGACGACCACCTGCTGAAGGCGCAGGCGGCCAATAACCTGTTGCGGGCCTTCTCGAACGGCCGGTTGGAGTATGTGGATCTGTCGATACACTGCGACCTCACCGAGCTGCCCAGCCAGTACGGCCCCTTCATCTGGGACTTCGCCGACAGGATCATCTCCTCCCCGGTCTCGTCCCGCTAGAGCCTCCTGCGAGGCGAGAAATTCCGAAAGGAGCTTCCCGCCCGGGAGGCTCCTTTCAATTCTGGTAATTTTTAAGATAAGCTTAGCTAGTATTTTATAGTTTACTCCTGAAAAGCCGGTTTTTGGCTTAAGGCCCTATCTGATAATCCCTATGCTTAATCTGTAGAACAGATACAAAACCACAATATTTAGGCCCCAAAAAGACTTGACAGCATACTGCTTATGGTGTAGACTAGCACTTATCCATCAAGAGATCTGGACTTGTTCCAGGTCTTTTTTGGTGGAGTTTTTCGTCTAACCGAAAGGAGGTCGCGCTGAGGGAGGGTGAGCTTACTCACATTCTATGCGTAACCGATTACAGCTGTTGGTAGTACCCTTACTGCTGATGGCCCAGGTGGCTCATACCGTTCCGGTAGCGGCCGCCGACTCGACACCAGTGCAAACTCCTGTCGAGACCCCAAACCAAGACATCAAACTGACCCTTAACAGTCCGACCCCGGTTGTCTTAGCCGACAACCAACCAAACTTCACTGCCGATGTGGTGGTGCCACTGCGCGCCACCCAGGCCGCTGAGGCCGCTGCCGCGCAAGCTGCGGCTGCCAACGCCGCCGCTGCCAAAAAGCGCAAGCTTGTGGCCGTTACGACTGCCGTCGTTACCGGACCGGTAACCGACGACGTCTGGTATCACCTGCGCGTCTGTGAGAGTGGTAACAACTACGCTCGCAACTCTGGCAACGGCTATTACGGTGCCTACCAGTACAACCTGGGCACTTGGAGTAACTTTGACGGCTATAGTCGTCCCGACCTGGCTCCGGCCAGCGTTCAGGATGCCAAAGCCCAAGAAACCCAAGCCGCTCGCGGCTGGAACCCCTGGCCGACCTGTGCTCGTAAGTTAGGACTGTTGTAAGTCACACCTAAAGGCTCCCTTCCCTCTGTGGATCGGGGCCTTTAGTGTTGGTTAATAAAGTTGACAGATCATGTGATCTGTAGTATAATAAATCTTATCTCAGATCGCGCAATACCCATTCACCTGCTCCGATCTGGAGCGTATCAAGGAGCGACATTCATGTTTCGTTGGTTCACCCGTCGTCCTCAAACCTCAGTCACACCGCCGGCTCCCAGGCCGGTGGCCGTCAGAACTCTCGTTCGCGAGATCGAGATTCTCAGCCTGAGCCCCCACAAGCTCAAGGTTGCCGAGTTGATCAAGTGGCCCAACCGCACCGAGTGCTTCGCCGCCGAGGGTGGTTCGGAGCCCGTGATCTACGTCGTGCACTTCCTCGACGCAGATCTCGAGACCGAGATCCCGGTTTACATCCGCTACATCGAGCGGGTGCCGGGCAAGCTGGCCATGTTCGTCGAAGGAACAACCGGCCCCAGAAACTCTGGTTTCGCGGTCAGCGTCGCCTACGACTTGGTCGAGCACACTTGGAGCAACCAAGACCCCGACCAGCCGCGACAGATCATGTATCGCGACTAAATCTGCAGGAGCCCGCGAAAGAGAGACCGCAATGGTCCCTGAGTTCGCGGGCTCTCTTTCATTTATTAGGCGGCAGGAGTAGCCGGCAGCTCGTCGATTTCTTCGATCAGTTTGGATGGGATGGTGTTGGCTTTTATGAGGTATTTATCGATTAAGTGGTCCATTTTGGCCAGTTCTTTGTCGTCCAGGGCCAGGTTGGTTAGGATGATGATACGCGAATTGCGTAGGCCCAGGCCATCGGAGCCGCGCAGGGTTTTGATCACTTCCATGCCGTCGGGTTTAGGGATCATGAGATCGACCAGCAAAATGTCGTAATGGCCGCTCATAGCCTTTTGCAGGCCAGTAGTGCCGTCGGCGGCAATGTCGACCTCAAAGTTGTGGCGCTTGAGCTCGTGACAATACATATCGGCCACGGCCACGTCGTCTTCAATGAAAAGAATTCGTTTCGGTTGACTCATAGATTTATCTGCTCCTGTCGGTTAGCGTTGCAGAACTGAATAGTGTGGCTCTTCTGGCATAGATTATAGCCCATGTAGCTACTAAGGGAAGTCGGAAGGTTAAAGTTCAGGTTGAGGCTGGTTGGCGGCGGTGGAACTACGCGGATTTGCACCGGCGTAGTGCCAGATCCCAAATTCTCGATCACCCGGAAACTGCCGCGGCTTAAGTCAATGGCCCGGCCGGTCCAGGACGCCGGACCGTAATCGTCAACCAGGCAGGTGACGGTTTTACCGTTGCGCAGGTTGGTAACTTGCAAGTAGGTGCCGCGGCCAAATTTGGTAGAGGCGCAAGTGAGGGCGTCGGGATTTGGTAAGCCGATGGCGTACCAGGACGCAATGCCGGATTGATTAACGGGCGGCGTTGGCGGCGGCGGTTGGTTTAGGGTAGTGCCGGGCCTAATGGAGGTGTGTACGCCGATGCTAATGGTGGCCTTAGTGGTTGCAATAGCAAAGGCCAAACCGCTCATTGAGATAGCCGCAATGATAATAAAAAAGCCGCGCAAAGTTCGCTGCGAGGTTTTTTTGGTAACCAGCTTCTTGGTGGTGGCTTTGTGGTGCAGTCGTTTAATCCGTTTCTTATGACCAACGACGGCACTACGCGCAAGCTTAATCTGTTTTTTGGTCTTGGTTTTCATCACCCTCCAGAGTGATACATGGGCATTATGGCATAAGCATTATTAGCTGTCCAGCCGGGCTGTCCAGCAGATCACATGACTCATGGCAAGCCCACCGTTATGCAAGACCCCATCCTGCACCAGACGCGCCAATACCATCTTCTCCCCATATCATCCTTCGCGTCCCTTTGCCATATAGCCTGGAGGAGGAGCCCTTTCGTGTTTATTAAGTCTTTATGGTGCCGTACGTGCGAAAGGGGTAGGTTATCCTCTCCAGACTATATGGCCCTATGGCGGGGGTCAGGGGCATCGTGGATCAAATGCTAGAGACTAATAAACCATCGAGCCATATTGATCGATCGCGCCAATCCAGGTGTTGCCGGCGTTGAGCGGGATCGGTTGGCCGCTCGAGTCGAGGAACTCGGTGCGGCCGGTGCGGCTGGCCTTACTCCAGGTGCCGACGGTGGCCCCGCCATCATTAAAGACTACAGCCTTGCCTGAGCCGATAGTGGTATCAAGCGCATGGCCTTTGGCATCGAAGGAGGTCTGGACCACGATAGCGACGACGTTCTTAACCTGGATCTGCTTGCCGGTATTGCGCTCGATCGACGGCGTACCGTCAATAAAGCGGTTGTAGCAGTCGCAGGCGCCATCATAGCTATACTTGGCCTGGTATAGTACGGTCGAGAAATTTAGGGTAACGGAGGGGTGGCTGGGCGTTGCCTCGGGTGCATCGGCCTTGTATTTCCACATCGTAAAGCTGGGCGCAGTCACCCAGTTATTTTTTTGCATCAAGCTGATTAGCGAGGCTGAATCGGTGTAGAGATTATGCGGGGCGTAGCGGTCGCTAGTACGATGGAAGTATGAGCCGTAGGTGAGGCCGTTCATGCTCTTAACGCCGTCCTGCGGCACTTCGGCCAGGGCTTGGTCGCTGCCACCGGCGTGAGCAATTGGAGCATTGTTATATTCCTGGATCCAATCAATAAAGTATGGCCGGAGACTCCGTACCGGCCCGAGTGTCGTCGGTTGTTGATCTTGGAACACGGCCATAAACCGGGTAATGCCGCCTTCGGCCAAAGTCTCATAAACCACACCGGCTTGACTCAAGCCAGATTGCGGCCGGGCATCAGGTGAATTTTCAATGACCACGCCAAACACCGGCTCGGCGGCCGTTGCGGCGGTGGTTGGGAGCCCGGTTAGCGGCGCCAGGATTGGTGTGGCAGCCGTTGGTGCGGCAACCTTGGCGGCCGGCGGCGGTGCTACGGCTGCCGGTTTGGCTTTGTGGTGGAGCAACTCGTGGGCGGCTGCTGCAGCCACCACTAGTACAACTATTACGATAGCCAGCACCCACCACTTATGGGCTTTGACCCAAATCATGATGCTATCCATGTTAAAGCGGGCTGGGCTGGGCATATTATCGCGCACCGGCGGTGCGGTTGGTACTGGCGTTGGGGCTACTGGCGGTGTTGGCGTGGAGATATCGGGCTGCATTTGGACCTATTATAGCAAACAACTTATGCTTCTCGCGAATTGACGCGCATGGCTTCGGACTGCGATAATGTTAGTAACTATGAGGTCTGCATGAAGAAACTGCGCATCGCGCTGATTGCTCCGCCGTGGCTCAAAATCCCACCATCAGGCTACGGTGGGATTGAATATGTGGCCCATTACCTAGTTATTGAGCTGGTTAAAATGGGCCATGAGGTGGTGCTGTTTAGCACCCGGGACACGACTACCCCAGCCTCAAAGAACTTGGCCTACTATAGTGACGGCCAGTACCGCCATATCGCCATGCCCCTGTACGATGCCGTCACGCTGCCAATCACGCAGGTCTTATTCGCTCTCAAGCATGTCCGTCAGGCTGGTGATTTCGACATTATTCATGATAAAAACGGCTTTTTGGGGCCGGCCATCATGGCTAACTTAGACCCCAAATACTTCCCGCCAGTGCTGCATACCCTGCACGGGCCGTTTAGTACCGACGAGATGGTGCGTAACGGTATGCCCGACAACCGCCCGATGTACATGCAATTTCAGCCCACCGGCCGCCTGCATTTCCACGGTATCTCCAAAGCGCAGATGAGTTGGGCGCCCAAGGAATTGCAGCCCTTACTACTCGACGTGGTTTATGACGCCATTAACATCGGCGATTACCCGTTCCTCGACCGGGCCGACAAGAGCGATTACTTTATTACCCTGGCACGTTTTACCCGCGATAAAGGCCAAGCCACGGCTGCTCGGTTGGCCGAAGAGTTGGATGTTAAGTTGCGCATGGCCGGGGTGGTCAATGGCATCGCCAATCCGCGCAAGCTGTTGGTGGAGCTTGCCAACGTTAATAGTCCGCATCGCTCCAACGCCGATTTCAATTATTTCCGCAGCGAAATTCTGCCTCAGCTCATCCCCCGCCAGATTGAGTACGTTGGTGAAGTGGCTGGCGAAGCCAAAATGCGCTTTATCTCCCAAGCCAAGGCGCTGTTGTTCCCGATCGATTGGGAGGAGCCGTTTGGCATGAGCGTCATCGAGGCCAATGCTTGCGGTACACCGGTGGTGGCCTTCAATCGCGGCTCGATGCCGGAACTGATTAAGCAAGGGGTGAACGGTTTTTTGGCCAAAAACGAACGTGAATTCAAAAAATACATGCTACGCGTTGACGAAATCAACCCGGCCGACTGTCGCCGGATGGTCGAAGAACGCTTTAGCGCCAAGGTGATGGCCGAGAGTTACGTTAAGCGGTATTGGGAAGTTATCAAGCAGTCAAAATAAATATTGACAAAGTACAACTATTATGCTAACATTATACACGTTCAATTCAACTATTGAAGGTTATTTACAGATGAAGAATGTGGATTTCGAGCGGGTTTAGTGCGGCACCAAGTGCCTTAGTAATCCCGTTCGAAACAATCCGATACCCAACTGCCTCAGGAGGCATCGCTATGAGTGTTATGGAAGCTACTGCCTACACGTCCGTTTGGGAGCTGGTCGGCCGAGCCACGGTCGATGATCACCTCTGGTTGGCGCGAGCCATGATGTCCGACAAGGTTGACGTGAGCAACGTCAGCTTCAACGGCGCGGAACTCCCGGGTCCTCACCCCATCCCATTTCGCTCGCTCAGGGACGCGCTCGAGTTCGTCCAGTTTGCCATCACCGCCCTCATGGACGAACGGATCCCATCTGATCGTGACCGCCAGGTCGAGCACTCGATGGAACTGGTCGGCGCGGCTCTTCACTGGCGCGTTCGGGGCGTCGGTCTCGACACCTTCTTCAACATCTACCCCACCCTCAACTAGTTCGCGCCCCGCGTGAGCAGCAAAGCACCCCGTGTGACTTGTTGCCACCGGGGCGCTTTGCCGTTTATAGCCTAGCGGGTTGACGGCCCAGGGGCTAAGTGATATCGTAAAATCCCTTCGATTTTCGGGTTCAGAATTCATACTCGTCCCCTCAGGAGGCAGTCTCGTGCAGAAGATGTTGCCGACAGGTGTACACAAGGAACTGAAGCGCGCGGTCAGCGAGCTGGGCGATGAAGGCCCGGAGTGGTTGAGTCAAGCCGAGGTAAACCCTGGGATCGCGGTCATGCTGTTCTACGACGAGGAGCCATTCATCGGACCCCTCCCCTACTTCGGTGGGATCTACGCCGCCCTCGAATTCGTCTGGACGGACACCCAGCGTCGTACCGACGATCTGCCTGACGACCCTGGCGCGACCTACTGTGAGTCTGAGAACACAATGTGGTTCGGCCTCGACGGCCCTAGCGAACTGCACTGGTTCATCAGCGGGCCGGTTACCACCAAGGCCGTCTTGACTCTGCCCGATAGCGGCCCATAATCCGGCGTCCCAAACGCCACCGACCCCGTGCGGAACCATGTCCGCGCGGGGCGTTCGTTATTATAAAGCTTTGAGAGCGGCTCCCAAGCGCCGGATGACGGTTTCGGCGCCAAGCGCCACCATGGTTTCGAATAGTCCAGGAGTGGCAGTTTGGCCAGTCAAAGCGATTCGAAGGGCCATAAAGGTTAGCCCGGGCTTATCGGATAACTTAGCGGCGACTTCTGATCTCATAAATCGCTCCAGTTCGCCGGTGTCGGCCACCATCTCAGGGTGGTCTGTTAGTGCTTGAACCGATAACTCAAGGGCCTTCCTAACCTCATCGGGCGCCAGTTTGCCGAAGTCGAGGGCCTTGGGGTTGGGATCGGTAAAAAAGAACTCGAGTTGCTCCTGGGCTTCTTCGAGACGTTTGAGGCGTTCTTGCACTAGGACAATCGCGGCTAGCGAATACGTCCGATCCTGCTGTAGCATACTTGCAAAGGCTGAGCCGCTTAAAAAGTCGGTGACGGTATCAAGTAGCACCTCCGGAGTCATATTCCTTAGATACAGTCCGTTCATCCAATCGAGGCGGTCAGGGTCAAATACGGCCGGGCTCTTCTGGACGTGCTCGAGACTAAACCTGTCGATCAGATCAGCAAGTGTGAACACTTCCTGTGTCTCCCCTGCTCCCGGGTTCCAGCCAAGTAAGACCAGGAAATTGATCAACGCCGCGGGTAAATAGCCATGCGTGCGGAAATCGAGTACGTCGGTGTCGCCGCTGCGTTTTGATAATTTCTTGCCGTCGGTACCGTTAATCACCGGCAAATGCACGAATACGGGTCGCTTCCATCCAAATAAATCGTACAACACAGCGTGTTTGGCGGTACTGGCAATAAATTCGTCGCCGCGGATAACGTGGGTAATGTTCATATCATTGTCGTCGACAACGTTAGCAAAGTTGTAGGTTGGGAAGCCGTCGCTTTTTATGAGGATAAAGTCCTCAAGTAAGTCCAGTTCGTTGGCAAAACTGCCGCGCACTTCGTCAACCCAGTCAATCTTGTCGCTCTTCATCTTGGCTTTGATGGCTACGGTGTCGAGCCGAATCGGTGTATTCTTGATCGGCTTGTCGGTATTAGCATCATCTAGGCTGCGTTTATATAAAAACGCCTGGCTATCGTGTTTGGCGGCGCTGCGCAGCTCATCAAGCTTGTCCTTCGATGTTGGCGAGTAATAGGCCAAGCTGGACTTAACCAGCTCATCGGCCCATTTTTGATATAGCCCGGTTTTGTGGCGTTCGGATTGAATGAAGTCGAGGTCTTGATGTCTACCGTTGGTGATCCAGAAGCCCTCATCTGGTTTTAAGCCAAGCCAATCGAGCCCAGCTACGATCTGCGCAACGCTTGCGGGTACAAAACGTTCACGGTCGGTATCTTCTAGGCGCAAGATAAACTGGCCGCCGGTTTGCTTGGCTAAAAGGTAATTAAACAAGGCGCTGCGAACGCCACCGATGTGTAGGAAACCGGTTGGACTGGGCGCGAAACGGACGCGAACGGGCTTCATGGCACTAGCCGAGCGCTAATTCTTCGGGTGCCAGCGGTTCCCAGTCATCGCCAGATTTAACATAAAAATTGGTCTTGTGGGCTATTTCGGTTTCGTCGTAAACATTTTCGAACCGAACGGCTGATCCGGCGACTTTATGATAGTGCGACTTGCGATCGATGACGGCTGGGCCGGTAACGCGCTCTAATTTATACATTTTGCCGGCGCGTTCAAATACGATAAATTGGACTGATTGGGTGAGATCCGGCCGGTCGGGTAACGGTTCAGTTGAGCGGCCGTGCTTATCAATACCAAATTTGATGTCGATAGCATCAACGATTCTGTCCCATGATTTGTCATCACTAAAGTCCATAGGCGATCTTTAACAATTGCTCCCGATTGAGTTGATTATTACCCTGGATACTATACCATATCCCCTGATTAACCCAGCTGGCAACATCGCCGTTATAGACGTAAATGGTTAGGCCCTGACCGTTGACCGCCAGATACTGGCTGGTCTGCTTCGAGACATAGTTATCAAGCAGCGACTTGCTGTCCCAGTTGGTTTTTTGTTGGGTAATGGAGATGCCAGAACTATCAGGGGCGTTAAAGGATAAGATGAGTTGGCCGGGGCTGGAGCTAACTTTTTTGTTCAAACTGTAGTTACCGGGCATGTAGGTTGGTAGAGAGGCTTCGAAGCCAGCCACGTTAGAGGCGGTCCTAACGGCTAGTTTGGGAGCATTTTGGAACCAAATATAGCCGCCCATCATCAATACGACAGCGGCCGCCGCGGCTACGCTGGTGGCGCTATTGCGCTTTGGGGCGTTGGCCATGGCCAGGGCAAAGGCTTCCTTGCGGGCGGTTTCGGGATCAGCCTGGGCCAATGCCTGCGGTGTGAGCAGGCGGTTATTGGCTGCAATGGTGGTAGCGACCATCCTCGGCATGACGGCCGAGGTTGGGGCCGGTGCCGGCGGTTGCACAATCGTTCCGGGCGCAGCGGCAGCTGGCGGTGCTGTTGGCGCCGCCGGGGTAAGCGGTAGTATTTCGGTAGTGCTGGCGGCAGCGAACGGTGACGTTGGCGCAATCATGGTTTCGGCCGGCGGCGCTACGATTGGCCGCGGCGGGGCTGCTAGGGGCACCGTTGGGGCGTTAATGTCGTTTACCGGCGGGTTGTGAGATGGGAACTTCTTGATCAAATCGCTAGTGGCGGTGTTTTGGGCGTTGGCCAGCCGGGCTTGTTTGCGCTGGTCGCTAGCGATGACATTGGCGGCTGGTGCGACCGGTGCTGAGGCAGTTGGTACTGATGCAGGCAAGACGATCTTGGCCGCAGCGGCTGGCGTGACGCCGGCAAGGGGCTGAGCTACGGGCGTGATGGCGACCGGAGCAGGCTCGGCTTGGGCCGCGGCCCTGGCTGCAGTTATAGGTTTTGGTGCCGGCGTGGGTTCCGACTTGACGGCTACTGGTTGTGGGCTGATCGGTACCGGTGTGAGCTGAACAATAGTGGCCGATGCCGTTTTAACCGTTTCGGCGGCGGCCGGTGCTGATTGCGGTTTAGCGGTTATCTTTGGTGTGGCCTGGCGCAGGTCCAACAAACCCGGCGCGGCTGGCGCGTGGAAGTCGGTGGCCGGTTTGGGAGTAGCAACGGGTGTAACCCCAGCCGGCAGGGCTCCTACGGCCACCGTGGGCATGCCGGTGGCCGTAGGCGCTTTAACGTCGCTCATGCTTTTTTTGGTGACAGCGGGCGCACCAAATGCATGACCGCAGGTTGTGCAGTACTGCAAACCTGCAATCGTCACCCGCCCTGTTTTACCACATTCGGGACATTGCACTTTTTTCTATCTTGCTTATGCTACAAATTATAGCATAAGCGGAGTCAATTGCGCTGTCGACGTCCTTCCAGGTAAACACACCAGATAAATTTGGGAATTACTAATTGCCGGCCTAGCCGCCACGGCTCCCGGATTAGACGCCAGAGCCACTCCAAGCCGCTGCGGCGCATCCAGGCTGGTGCTCGTTTAATGTGGCCGCCAAAGTTCTGGTAATCGAACGAGCCGCCCTCCCCAATCATCAACCCCGACTGGAGCTGGCCGACCAACCGTTGCATCAATAACTCTTGGCGCGGGAATCCGGTGCCAACTAAGATCAGCGCCGGTTTGGCGGCCGCCAATTTTACGACCAGATCTTTTTCCTTCGATTCATTCAACTGGCCAGTGAAGGTACCGGCTACCTGTAGCCTCGGAACCCTAGCGGCTAGGTATGCGCCAACTGCTTCGATTGATTGGCGCTTAGGACTACCGATTAAAAATACTGATTGACCATTGGCCGCGGCTTGTTTAAGTAAGGCAAAAGTAAAGTTGCTGGAAACGAACCGGGCTGGCAGAATTTGATGGACGGATGAGGGTTTTACGACGATTTGGAATAGGTCGGAGACTAAACGCCATAATCCTGGCTGGCCGCCATACAGGTACTCAGCCGCCCAGTTCAGGGCCACACCGTTAGGCAAGCGTAAATAGGCTTGATCAAGAGCATTCTGGATCGTGGCGTCACTACGGGCCCGCATAATAAATTCAACATAGGGCAACACGATGTAGCTAGGCTTGGATGCCGCCATGGCCTTGGTTGCTGCAGTCAGCCCCTCGTCGAGCGTGGCGGTGCTCACAGCCGTACCCAGAATATCGATAGATTTTGGCTTAGCCATGGGCTTCGTAAGCTTCCTCGACGAAACTCGTAATCTGTCCGGCGAAGTGGCTGGGTGAATATTTAAAACTGGCTTTGCGCAGAGTGCCGGCGTCAAATTGTTGGCGTTCCCGTTGTCTGATCGCAGCAATCAAACCGTCGACCGAATCGTTATTATAGAGCACACCCAGGCCTGGTCCAACGATTTCACTGGCGCCGCCGCGGCTATAGGCGATCACCGGCGTACCGCTGGCCAAAGCCTCAACCATGGCGATGCCAAAATCTTCTTCTTGCGGCGCAATCAGGCCCTTGGCCTCACCTAGTAGTTTGGTCTTCTCGGCATCAGTCACGCGCCCGGCGAAGCTGACGGTCGGACCAGCCATAGCTTCCAGACGAGCGCGACTAAATCCTTCACCAATCACGATTAAGCGACGTTTTAGTTGGTTGCAAGCAACGATGGCTAAATCAATTTTCTTATACGGTGTTAGGGTTGCGAGCGTGACATAATAATCTTGGCGTTTGGGGTTAGGCTCGAAAGTTTCTATCTCAACTGGTGGGTTAATAACCTGGGACTTAGCCCCGTAAAATTTATCGATGCGGGCGGCAATATGGTCTGAAATTGCTATCCACTGATCAACTCGTTGGGCGCTGTAGTAATCCCATAGCCGCACCTTCGAAATAGCGCTTGAGGCCAAATAGCGGCGGATCCTTCCAATTCGTTGCTCGTCTAGATAACGTGGCCAGTAATCCCAGGCAAACCGCATCGGCGAATAGCAATAACAGATATGCAGCGTCTTGGGGCCGGTAATAATACCCTTACTAAAGGCATTGGATGAGGAGATAACCACGTCGTAATCAGAAAAATCAAATTGCTCGATCGCGGCCGGGATTAGCGGTAACAGATAGCGCGGTCGGTCGGTAAGAGCCCGTGGCAGGTGCTGCAAACGCGAGGTGTGGACCCGTTTAGGATCAATCAAACCGCGATAAAATTGTGAACGAAAGAGTAATGTATAAATCGGCGCGTCTGGATACAAATTAGCCAGCTCAATCAAAACTTTCTCGGAGCCGCCGACGCGGGTGTTCAGCCAGTCGTGGACCAGAGCGATTTTCATTTAATGCCGGCCAAACTGCGTTTATATTCATCAAGGTTGTCGAGGGCGATACCAGTACCGCGGGCTACACAGAGCAGCGGGTCTTCGGCTACTACGCAGGGCACGCCGGTCACATTTGTCAGCAACTTATCCAGGTTTTTAAGCAGCGCTCCTCCACCCGATAGCACCATGCCGCGGTCGATAATGTCGCTGGATAACTCCGGTGGCGTTTGTTCAAGCACAACCCGGATAGCCAGGATGATCTTCTCGAGTTCGTCGCTAATGGCTTCGGTAATATCGTTGGACGAGATGGTGATGGTCTTAGGTAAGCCTGCCACAATGTCGCGGCCGCGAATCTCGGCGGTACGGTCCTTGGTGAGCTTAAGAGCGCTGCCGAGTTCGCGTTTAATTTCCTCGGCCGTGCGCTCACCGATGGCCAGGCCGTACTTGCGGCGGATAAAGTCGGCAATGGCGGTATCGATGCGGTTGCCGCCGATGCGGACGCTGTTTTGGGCGACTACCCCGCCGAGAGACAAAATTGCTACTTCAGTGGTGCCACCACCCACGTCTACAATCATGTTGCCGGCGGCTGATGCGATCGGAATCCCGGCCCCAATGGCGGCCGCGATTGGTTCTTTAATGATGTAGGCGGCCCGGGCGCCAGCCGACAGGGTGGCGTCGATAACGGCTCTACGTTCGGTACTAGTGGCACCGACCGGTACCGAGATCATCACATCCGGTCGAGTTAAACGGAAGCCACCCGCCACCTTAGTAATGTAGTGGCGGATCATGGCTTGGGTAATACGGTAGTCGGCAATCACACCGTCGCGCAAGGGCTGTTGGGCTTGGATGGTATCGGGCGTACGGCCGATCATCTCGCGGGCCTCGGCGCCAATGGCCATGATGCGGTTATTGGTAACATCGAGCGCTACCACGCTGGGTTCGTTTATCACAATGCCGCGCTTGGGCACATAAACCAAGACGTTAGCCGTTCCGAGATCGATGGCGACGCGTTTTGAGAACATTCTGTCTCCAGTATAACGGCTTGGCCCCCAGCTACCAAGACGGCTCCGACTGCGCTATAGTAGAGACTGCTTATGTACCGTCGCATCCTCAAAATCCTCGGTTGGACCGGCCTCATTGCCCTCATCGTCATCGCGACGATTGTGCTGGTTGAGGTTGGCCGCGGCTATAGTTACGATTTCACCACCCACCAGTTAAAACTGAACGGTCTGGTGATTTTCTCGTCCTCGCCCAGCGGCGCCGATATTAGTATCGATGGCAAGGCCACCCGCCACAAAACGCCCTATCGCAGCACGCTAGAAGCCGGTGATTATTCCTTCGACATCACCAAAGCCGGTTACCGGTCGTGGACCAAACGCATCTCCATCGAGGGCTCCGAGGTTAGCTGGGCCCAATATATCTTATTGCTGCCAAATAAATTAACGCGTAACAGCTGGTTTAGCGCCAAAAGCGGCCTTAATTTACTCACCACCAGTCGCGATCACCAACACTTTGCCTATATTGATGCCTCCGACGGCACGGTTTGGACTTTTGATACCGGCAACCACAAGCCGGCTAAACTGTATACCCCAACTGCTCCTGCGGACTCTCAACCGGTCGAAACCGTCACGGGCCTCGGTTTCTCCGGTGATGCTTCGCGCCTGCTCGTTAGCACCCAGTCTGGCGGCACCAGTTACGAACGGTTGGTTGATGTCTCGAGCGGTAACGTTACTAAATTAACTGAACAATACAGCTTTGCCTTCGGCGACTTGCGCTTTAATCCAACTAATGCCAACCAGCTGTTTTGGCTCAACAGCGATGGCTTGCGCCGCATCGATACCAGTAACCAAACCGTTTCGGCGGTGTTGGCCGACAAGGTGTCGGCCTATGCCTTTAACGGCAGCGGCCAGATCATCTACATTCAGTCGACCGACCTAGGCCAAAGCGTCTACAGTATGGACACCAGCGGTCAAAACAGGCACCAACTGATTCAATCGGTGGTGGATAGCCCCAGCTATGAGATTGCCTATGCCAGTTATCGCAGCGCCGACGTGGTAGCCGTATTGCCTTCCCAGTCGCGCACTATCACGCTGTATAGCCAGATTTCAACCGATAACCCGGTGGCGCAAGTCTTAACCAAGTCGGCTGACGACATGACCTTTAGCCCCGACGGCCGCTTCCTCAATTATCGTGACGGCCAAAAACTGGCTACCTACGACCTCGAGCTGAATCGCACCTACAACTTCAAAGCTAGTGCCACGCCGTACCAATCCGTCACCTGGTTTGACACTTATCATCTCCTGGTGGCCAATGGCAACGCCGTCACGCTCGAAGAATTTGACGGTGGCAACCCGGCCGACCTCAGTACCCAGTTTCTGCCTGGCCTCGTAACATTCACCTCAGGCGAGCACGAAGTCCTGGTCGGCGAACCTTCGACGGGCACCGCCGTTAAGCTTGATGCCGTTACGATTAAGCCTTAATCAGAGAACCGACGACAGAAGACAGACACCAGGCTTCCGGGTGTCTTGCATGGGTCGTTGCTAGGGAGTCCGGCGACCGCGGCAATCTTGTAGTCACATATCCTCGTTATTCCCCGACCTTGTGGAGGGGCAGGATGCTCAAGTCATAACTTATTGACTTGAGCATGGCCTTCGACAAGCTCAGGCAATAACTAAGAGGGTCGAAGTGATAAATATCCGACAGGTCACAAACCTAGGAATTGAGCCCAAGAAATCTGTGCATAACCATCAAAAATGATCTGGCGGTACGCTCAAAAACTTGACTTTAGCATGTCAAGTTGACAGTTTGATCTGGAAACGACTGACTAATCAGCCGAAGGTAACGCGGTCGGCGTGGCCGTATTACTCGGACTCGTCGTGGTCGGAGTGGTGGCCGGCGGGGCCGATTGCGTGGTAGTAGTGTGGTGGCCAAAGATGCCTTCGACACCGTGCACGATATTGTCCCAACCCTGGCTAATCTGGTTAGTAAAGCTGGGCGCGTTGCCAGGCAGAGCTAGAGCCCCGCCGCCGGTTTGGCTGGCGGGTGCCGGTGTGGCCAGGCTGGGGTCGGGGCTAATCTGCTTGGCCTGTACTACCAGGCGCTTCCAGCTGGTACCGGGCGGTGTGCAGGTAATGAGCGTGGCGGTTGGAGTGGAGGTTTGGTTTAAGACGGCCAGATCGGTCGGCGCCACCACCTCGACGTTAGTAACCTGATACACATACCGGTGCGACTGGTAATTGATACTAAATTGGTCGCCCACCACCAGTTTGTCGAGTAGCACGAACACAAACTTATAATTGCCGGCTTCCCACCAGTCGTTCGAGGAGTGGCCAACAATCACCATATTCCCACCCTGCCCCGGTACCGGCGTGGTGCCATAGTGAACGACGCCGTTTTGTAGAGCTGTTAGAATGTCGTTTTCCTGAATGCTCTGCTCATACACCACCGGCGCGTTGACATTGATCTTTGGGATTGAGATCGTTGGCGCGGCCGGGATCACGGCGCTGGCGGTAGTGGCCGCCACGGACGAGCTATTAGTCTGAGGCTTTGAGGTTAGGTACTTCAACTGGCTAAATATGATCTGGGATTTAAAGACTACCAGCAAAAAGATAAATGAACCGATGGCGCTCAAAATTGGCTTGAGGGCACTCGGCACGGCCGGTCGGGTGCCCGACTTTAATGGTCGCGCTTTTGGCAGCTGCCCGGTAACCGCGGCAGCTGGGCTGACCGGTTGCGGGATGGTTTGGGCGGCTACTGGTGCAGCTTCGGGTTGGCGCAGGCTAACCGTTTGGCCCGGCAAGATGTACTCTCCAGCCTTGCCAGCTGGTGCGGTTCCCATACTAGCGATCTTGGCCCGGGCAGCTGCCACCTCATCGTCCGACTGGCTGGGCGCGACAAAACTGGCGCTGGCGGGCGCCATCGGCTTGATATCGAGGGTATCTCCAGCTGATGGATTCATGAACTACTTTCTTGCTATTATGATAATCTGGCTGGGCCAAAGCTCCAAGCACGAGTATCTTCACATTATTATACAATTAATGTATACTTTGTTCAATCATCTGATCCATTTTGCTAACATTTGTCATGTTGAGCTCGAGCGAAACATCTCTCCAACTATCAGATCCTTCGACTACGCTCAGGATGACAAACGCGAGGATTTGATGACAGGATGAGCAACAATCAAACTGGACGCGCCGCTGTGGTGGAATTGGTAGACACGCAGGACTCAAAATCCTGTGGAGGCAACTCCGTGTCGGTTCGACCCCGACCAGCGGTACCAGTAATCTTTTTTTGTTTGTACTATGTTTATGGGAATTGGCAGACCTGCCTGCCGGCAGGCAGGCGCGCGGACTCGGGAATCCGGTTCCGGCAACGCAAGTGAGAGTTCAAGTCTCTCCTCGCCCACCACGGACTATTGATCAGTTCGAAAAGCATCAACCGGTTTGCCCCCTGTATTTATCCAGCGCCTTAGGTAAGCCGTAATTACCTAAACCTCCGGCAGGATGAGCGTCTGGTATGATAGCCTTATGCAAAGACCAAGGGACAGAGTTGGGGCCTTGATAATAAAAGATAAGAAGTTATTACTTGTTAGCGGCAAAGGTGAGAGTATCTACTGGACTCCCGGGGGTAGGTTTGGAGCTGACGAAACCTCCGAACAAGCCTTGAAGCGGGAACTGCTTGAAGAGCTTAATGTGAGCGTGCAAACCGCCAAGTTCTTTATGTCTGCTGAGTACGTCGATCTAAAGACTGGGCTTAAAGGCATCTCACATTACGATTTGGTCAAAACTTATGGAGAGATCAAACTCAATAATGAAATCGACAAGTTCGATTGGTTTTCAAATCAAGATTTCGAGGATAGCGACTTTAAGATGGCTACGGCTACAGTATCCTCAGTTATTGTGCCAAAGCTGATAAGTATGGGCTTACTGTAGGTAAATTTCCAGATTTCCAATTCGAAAATCATCAACCAGTTCCTAACAGTTTAATGCTCATGAGACTCCAATGCCTTGGTGAGACTGGCGCAAATCTGGTTAATCGACGGATCGACGGCGGATTCGACGGCTTGTTTTATTAAGAACGCGCCTGTGGTTAGACCTTGGTAACGGGACGACGGGTTTTGGGCGTAGGCCACGGAGAGGACGCCGAGAGCCGCGGCTGGCAGCGAGGCTGGTTGGTGGGTAATTACCGTTGCTGACTCCTGATCCCCGACCTTAATAATGATCTCAGGACCAATCAGAGCCAGATGAGTTTTGAGGACTTGCCAAAAGTCACGCACAATCTCCACTTTACCCACCAAACCGCTATCGGGACGAATGTTGATAGGCAGATCGAGCTTGCCCGCTAGTTTGAATAATTGCTGCATCGATAGGATTATGAGGGTGTTAGGGCGGTTTCTGATCGAATCCGGTATTTGCGGAATGACTTCTAGGCCGTTATCAGCCAGAATCAGCGGTTGATGATATTTATCAATAAAGTTCTCGATGAGGATGGCTGTCTCAGAATTATTCGATAGATCAGGTCCGATTAAACAGGCATCGGCGTAGCTTGATAACTCCAACAGATGAGCCATCCCGGCTTTGGCCAGCGAGCCCGACATGGTCGATGGTGCAAATTCGATTTCGGTAATGGCGCCAAGCAGCGGTCTGAGCGCATCCGGAGCTAAAACGGTTAGCGAACCAATGCCGGCCGCCTCCGCTACTTGAAAACCGCCTTGCAGCAAGGCTACTCCGTGCAGGTGTCCGCCTACCACCAACAGCCGCCCGGCGGCACTACGGCTAATCGGGCGGTTCCAGAGGACTTTCGGGTAGAGCGGCTCGCCAGTCTGGCGTTCGAGCGTTGGATCATTCACACCCGCCAGTTTAGCGGTTTGGCTCCCGCTCTACAAATCGCGCCGCGGCAGTTGCTCATAAAAGATTTGACCGAGTTGGCCAATCTGATAGCGTTCTACCACCTCATCGGCGTCTGCTTCGTCCAGCCCGAGCTTGACTAAGTTTTGGACTTTCGCGATCGGGTCCTCATCGCGCCCCAATACGGCCTCGATCTGGCGTTTATCGACAGCTGATCTTTCTAACTCCATCTGACACCTCCAATCCCACGCTGTCAGTCTAGGCTTTCCCGAAGCTGAATACATTGGGCTAACACCCTAATTATGTCGGGTTTCGGGGCTTATTAATCGTAAGTCGAGTTAATTCGCCCTGTCCACCCACCCCTTTCCCTTGTTCTGCCATCTGCGAAGAGGAAGCTTGCGCTCCTACTATTCAGGATCGAGCTATAAACGTTAATGCGATCCTGAATCAAGTTCAGGATGACACGTGCGGGTTCTAAGAACTCGGATTAGCCAAACTTGGCGCGGGCGCCAGAATCTGTATACTGAGATTCATGGAAGATGAAAAAACTATCGATTCGATTCACCGGTTATTGGGCGAGATTGCCGACACCAAGACCGAGGCCAAGACGATCAAGGAGCAATTGGCCGATCTAGCTGACCAAAACGACGACTACCGGGCGTTAGAGGAAGAATTAAAGGAGCTTACCGCGAAACGCGTTAAGGCCAAAGAGATTCTGCGGGCCGACAATGATTATCAAAAGTTCTCTTCTGAGCTCGACGAGCTGAAGTTTAAATTGAAGGATTTAGGCGAGATCCTCAGTCATCATCTCGTTAGCTACTACAACGAAACTAGTGCCACCCAGATCAAAGATGACCGTGGCGAGATGCGCCAAGTTATTATCTCGGCCAAGATCGGCCGCCCCGAGGCCGATAATAGTTTGTAGGTTCTAGGTTGTAGTTTTTAGGTTTAGCCGCTTAACTATCAACTCAAACCTGACAACTAAAAACTATGGAGTCAGACCCGGGATTCCCTGGATCTCTTCGTCTGACTCCTGCTTCGTTTTATCTTTATCCGCTTTCATCTGGATCTGCTCATAATGCTTTATGTCTTTTTGGGTCTCCTCGAGGTCTTTTTGGGCTTTTTGGGCAGTTTCCTGCAATTTAATTAAGTCGGCGTCCATAACCATTCTCCACGTTATTGCCTTATCTTAAACTTTGCTGACCAGTTTGGCTTTGTCGGATCTTCCAAAAGCGCATGAAGCCTCACAACAATTGCCATAACCGTAATCATCTGGTACAATAACTCCCATGAAAGTTATTCTCGGTAAGAAAATAATTGGTCGTTCAGACCACTGAGTCCCGTAGATATACCTCACCTCCCAACAAAGGTATAAGCCTTTAATGTTGTCTGAACTCATCAATCCAAAGGTCAAAAAGTAGTGGCGGGAGTAATTGTTGATATTGGCACTGGAGATGGCAGCTTCGCGCTTAGTATGGCCAAAAAACACCCGGATCGATACATCATCGGGATCGACCCAAATCATCAGAACCTAGCCAAAACTTCACTCAAAAGCCAGCCTAGTCCGTCAAAGGACAGTCTGCCCAATTTACTGTTTGTGCTCGCTAGCGTTCAGGATTTGCCGTCACAAATCGATGGTATCGCCAATCAGGTTTTCATCAACTTCCCCTGGTCAGGACTGATGCAATCGCTCCTGTTGGCTGATACCATCACATGGCAGAATATCGGGCGCATTTGTCAGCCCGGAGCCTTAATAGAGATAATATTCAGCTATGATCAAGTTCGGGATGCCAAGCTAGGATTGCCTCAGATTAACCCAGATTACATCCATATTGATTTGGCGCCCAGATTGCACGATCTAGGTTTTGGCGTGACAGGATTTAGTGCGGTATCACAATCAGAGTTAAAATCATTTCCGTCAAGTTGGGCCAAAAAGCTCGCTTTTGGCAAAGATCGGACGTTTTATCACTTACAGGTTAACAAGGCTTAGCCGCCGACGGCATTCGTCTGCTTGATCTCGGTCGAAGTATTAACCTGGCATTTAGCCCATAATCCGAGATCCGCGGCTTGGGCAGCGGCTTCGTCGGCTTTGAATTGGTCCATTTTGGAGAACGGGAAAACAATGTAGGCGAAGGCGTAGCCTTGTTTTACGAGAGTTTCGTTGAGGAAGGTGCCGTCGGGTAAATAAACGTACCGGAGCAACCGGTGGTACTTATCGCGGTTGTCGCCGATGGGATCAGGCACCAGCCGGACTTTTTTGCCGCTAACCATAGACTTAGTCTTGGCGCTGGCCTCAGCCCCGTAGCACTGTACCGGCTTGCGCGGAACCTTAACTTCGGGAGTATCCATGCCAATAAGGCGGATCGTCTCAGTCGTCCCGCCCTGGGCCACTACGATGGTATCGCCGTCGTCCACATGGGTGACTTGGTACAGGCCCGGTTGGTCATTCGTGACCACAGTTGGCAGGTGCACCTGGATCCCCTTTTGGGCGGCTTGCCACCAGGCGATCGCGCCGATGACGAGCAGCGTGAACACGACTAAACGCAGGCGGCGTTTATTGGGCGGTCGGTATTCGGTTGGGTTTTGGTCTTGATCTTCGTTCATGGAATTCAATATCAAGCTAGTAGATCATGGCTCTATTAAGCCAATATCAGTACTACTTTTGATGATGCCCAAACCGTCCCACCAACTCGGCCTGAGCTAAAATGTGGCCATTGATAGCTTGGTCAAACACTTTGCGGTCGGCCGTTTCGGATAGCAGCGGTGTAATGTCGAGAGCATATAGCCGGAACACGTAGTGATGCACCCCCGAGGCCGGACAGGGTCCGCCGTAGCCGGAGCGGCCAAAGTCGGTCAGGCCTTCCTGGGCGCCAGCCGGCATCTGGCCGGGCCCGATGCGCTTAGTTTCGGGCGCGATTCCCCAGATGAGCCAATGCTGCCAAACCCGGCCGGGCGAGTCGGGATCTTCGACGCTAAGAGCTAAAGATACTGTAGTCTTGGGAACGTCTGCGATCTCGAGCGGTGGATTCGTGTTATCTCCCTCGCAGGTATGCGGGGGCGGAATAATGCCGTTACTAGTAAATGCTGGGCTCGTGATCGTCATAGACATTCACTACGATACCCCCGCCCGTGAGCAAACAAAAGCTCAGGCGTTAAAAAAATTTGACCTTTTTGGCAAGCTTTTTTGGAATACTAAGTCTGGCGCTTGCGCTCATAGTTATTAATGTTCAACGCCAAGCTCGGATTCCGCCACGCTTTCAGCTACCGCACCGACTCATATCGCGTAATCCGGCCCTTAGAAAACACGATTTGCCAGAGCTGGATACCGCGGGCGCGGAAGGCGCCGGCACAGGAGGCCAGATAATAGGTCCACATGCGGTAGAAGCGCTCGTCGTAATGGTCCTTAAGCTCAGGCCAGGCGGCTTTAAAGTTGGCTAGCCAGGCCATAGTGGTCTGGTCGTAAAAGGGGCCAAAATTATGCCAATCCTCCATCACCAGCCGGCCCTCGGTGGCGCGGCCAATTTGTGAGATCGATGGCAGCATACTGTTGGGGAAGATGTACTTTTCGAGCCAAGGATCGCCCTTACGGGCCGAGGCGTTATCGGCAATACTGTGGAGGAGCAATAAGCCGCCATCAATCAACACTCGGTCGACCGTCTCCATGAAAGTAGCGTAATTTTTTACCCCGACGTGTTCAAACATACCCACACTCACCACCCGATCAAATTTGCCCTTCACCAAGCGATAATCCTCTACTCGGATGTCGACAGGTAGCCCCTTCAGGCGTTGCTTGGCCATCTTGGCTTGTTCAACTGATACGGTGAGCCCAACGCCCTGGACGTGGTATTTCTCGGCGGCGTATTTGAGTAACCCGCCCCAACCGCAGCCAATGTCGAGTAGCTTCATCCCCGGCTCCAGTTTCAACTTGCGGCAGATTAAATCGAGCTTATTAAGCTGGGCCTGATCGAGGTTCTTGGCGTCCTTCCAATAGGCGCAACTGTAAATCATGCGGGAATCGAGCATGGCTTCATATAAATCGTTACCCAGGTCGTAGTGTTGCCGGCCGACTTGGAAAGCGCGGGATAAAGACTGGAGATTAAATAAATAAGCTCTGACCGCCGACAAAATAATCCGCCAATCGCCTCTGATTGTTTTATCCAGATCGGCCCGCAGGACGTGATCGATGACTTGATCAATGTTTTTGGCGTCCCACCAGCCGTCCATATAACTCTCACCAAGACCGAGCGAGCCTTGGCTTAGTACGCGTTTGTAGAACTTGGGATTATGAACCTGGATATCCCAGGGCCGCGCTCCTCCAATCTTGATGTCTGCCTTTTGAGTGAGTGCCTTGATTGTGGCCTCGGCATCCACGGCTATCTACCCCTTAGCCTTCCCATAGCGTTCAGCCGCCTCATGCCAGTTGGCCACCTCCCACCAGGCTTTAACATAGTCGGCGCGGTTGTAGGTATAGTCTAGGTAGTAAGCGTGCTCCCAGACGTCGAGGCCCAATATTGGCTCAGCCAAGCCATTATTAATCGGTGTTTCTTGATTTGGCGTCGTCACAATCGACAATTCCGGCTGCAGCCAGGCCCAACCGCTGCCAAACACGCCCAGCGATTGTTTCGTAAATTCATCAACGAAATTCTGATAGGAGCCGTATTTGTCTTTAAGCCCGTCGGCTAACTCCCCGCTTGGTTCATGGCCGCTCTCAGGCGAGAGAAACTTCCAAAATAATGTGTGGTTGTAATGGCCGCCGCCAAAGTTTTTGACCAGCCCGCGCAAGGCTTCGGGCAGCGCGTCGAGATGGCTAATGAGTTCTTCGACCGACTTACCCGCAAGTTGTGGATTGGCCTCAACGGTTGCGTTTAACTTATCAACATAGGTTTGGTGATGCTTAGAATGGTGCAACTCCATTACGTGCTTACTTATATAGGTACCAAAGGCATCGTAGCTATAATCCAGTTCGGGTAACTTGAACATGACGGCTCCTCCCTTATCAATATTATTGTAGTCCCCCGATTGGCCCGACGCAAAGCCAGAATGATAGAATTTGGTTATGACAAGACAAATCGCTTTGCTAAGAGGCATTAATCTTGGCGGCCACAACCGTATCGCTATGCCCGAGTTAACAGCGGTTTTTGTGGAGCTTGGTTGTACGCGTGTCGCAACGTATTTGCAGAGCGGTAACGTGGTGTTTGATGCTAAAGTCACCAGTTCTGATCTGTCACGCCGGATCGAAGAAGCCCTCAAGCAGCGCTTTGACTACGCTATACCGGTGATTACGCTCACGGCCGCCGAGTTCAAGCTGGTCACCGAGCGTAACCCATTCATGAGCGATAAGCTTGACCGGAGGAAGCTGCACGTGACGTTTTTGGCTGAGGCGCCAAGTCCAGAGTTAGTCAAGACTATTGATCCGAACCTGGGTGGCGAAGACCAGTGGCAGGCCATCGGTGCCGCGGTTTATTTGTACTGCCCGAACGGTTATGGACGCACCAAGTTGACCAATGGCTTATTCGAGCGCAAGTTTAAAACCGTCGCGACAACGCGTAATTGGCAAACAGTAACGAATTTGCTAGCAATGGCTAGCGCGGATCACTAATGCGCGGCGAGGTTGTTGACATAATAAGTTCCTGCCCTCATTATAAGCATAAGGGACTTAACAGCTTGTTTAATCCACAAACGTTTAAGAGTCAGTCAGTTCTATCGTGGCTGCGCCGGTTAGCCGGTGCGACGGCGGTTTTCGCGTTGCTGGCACCATTGTCGGCCCACGCTACGGGGCCGGCTAGTTTTAGTCTAACGCCGTCTAGCGGTAGTTACGTGGTGGGCAGTGATCTCACGGTTACCGTTTACGAGACTAGTTCCGATCCGGTGAACGCAGTCGAAGCCGACCTAACCTACGACCAAACCAAGCTGCAATACTCCAGCGTCGATATGTCTCAGACTGCCTTTACCCTCGGAGTGCCTAACTCGAACGGCAACGGTAGCGTTAAGCTGATTGCCGCCGAGCAGGCTGGTAGCGGTTACACCGGACAACAGGTAGTTGGTAGCGTTACTTTCAAGGTGTTGGCGAGTTCCGGTACCACTTCCATTAATATCGCAAATACCTCGCAGCTGGTGTTGTACCCTGGCGGCACAGCAGTATCGGGTGTTACCTTTAGCGGCGGTACGTATACCTTGACGGCCGCCACAGTGCCGACAAGCCCGACGACCCCAACCACGCCCACAACTCCTGCGAGCGGGTCGAGCAGCAGCTCCCACTCCAGTAAATCCACTACTACTACCTCTGGGACCGGTTCAACCTCGACCACCACGACCACGACGCCAGTAACCCCTGCCCCCTCTGCAACGCCTACGCCAACTTATGCCGTAGCCGTGAAGGTAGTTGATGGCAGCGGCAAGCCGATTATGGGTGCAGTAGTAACAATTGGCGCAACTGCATCAACCACCGATTCAACTGGCGTGGCCAACTTTGCGAATTTGGCGGCCGGAAGCCATAGTGTTGAGGTAACCGATAATGGTAAAACCAAAACCGACCATATCGCCGTGGCATCGAGTGGAGCATTACCGGCAGTACAGCAATTCCAGCTGACTCTAGCGGCTACCTCCAATGCCCATCTCATCGATTACGGCTTAGTGCTATTGCTGCTGATTGTCGTGATTGGGAGTGGCCTGGGCCTGAGCCGCGTCTTGGCCGGACATGACCGAAACCTGGCCATGACCCCAGGTGTTACCACCACGCCGTCCGCTCCGATTGACACCACTACGCCGCCGCCGGTCGTGAACCCTGATGTGCCGCCGTCGCAAGTGTTCTATCCAACTACTGGCTCCACCCCAATAATGCCTAGCGACGTGCCAAAGGAGGGCCCGCCTGATGCCAAGTAAGCCCAAGAAAGCCCAGCACCACAAGCACACTCACGCCATACCCGCTACGGCGGCTATGCCACTAACTACCGGCAAACGCTTTAGTGCCCCTGTGATGGTTACATTAATGACGCTTTTGGCCCTAACCGGCGTCTACCTGGTTTACAAAACGCACGCTGCCAGCGACACCATGACGCTTGCACCGGTCAGCTCAAATGTTAGCTTGGGCTCGAATGTGACCGTGACAATAACTGAGAATAGCGGCACGGATGCCGTTAATGCCGTCGAGGCCGACCTCACCTACGACCAAACCAAACTACAATTCGTTAGCATTGACGCCTCGACCAGTCCGTTTACTCTGCAAGCTATCAGTAGCGGCGGCAACGGCACCGTCACAATCGCTCGGGCCCTCTCGGGTACAACTCTCACCGGTGCCCAAACTGTCGCGACTATTACCTTTACGGCTATTGGCACCGGCAGTACGGCAGTTAACTTTGCTAACACTTCAGCCCTGGTGCGGGCCTCGGATACTACCAACGTTCTAACCGTCACTACGGGCGGCACCTACACCATCGCCGATACGACGCCGCCGTCAACCCCAACGGGACTGGCCGCTCCCACCAAGACCGATACTTCGATTAGCTTGAGTTGGACGGCCTCCACCGATAACGTGGCTACCACCGGATATCAAATCTTTCGTAACGGCGCCCAGGTTGGTACGACGGCTTCAACTGGTTACACCGACAGCAGCCTAACGCCAAATACTAGTTACAGTTATACGGTTAAGGCCCTAGATGCGGCTGGCAACTTGTCGCCAGCCTCGACCGCTTTGGTTGTCGCTAGTCTACCCGACACCACCAAGCCTAGCACGCCAACGGGACTAACGTCGCCGTCCAAAACCGATAGTTCGATTAATCTGAGCTGGACGGCTTCCACCGACGACGTCGGCGTTACCGGCTACAAGATTCTCCGCAACGGCACCCAGATTGGCACTTCCGCCACCGCTAGCTATACCGACGGCAGCTTGACGCCAAATACTAGTTACTCCTACACCGTTGAAGCTAACGATAACGCTGGCAATATCTCGACGGCCTCGACCGCCCTGGTCGTTAGTACCCTGGCCGACACCACCAAGCCTAGTACGCCAACGGGCCTGGCCTCGCCGTCTAAGACTTCGAATACGGTCACCCTGAACTGGACCGCCTCTACTGATGACGTGGCGGTAACCGGTTACAATATCTTGCGTAACGGCACCAAAGTGGCCACCTCGCCCTCCAACAGCTTTACCGATACCGGCCTGATTCAAGGCACGGCTTACACCTACACTATCCAAGCTTTCGATGGCGCTGGTAACATCTCGACGACTTCGACGGCGCTGGTGGTCACGACCACCTTTAAGCCCGGTGACGTTAACGGTGATGGCGCGGTGAATATTCTTGACCTGTCGATCCTAGCGGCTCACTTTGGCCAATCCGGTCAAATCTTCTCTACCGGCGACTTAAACGGCGACGGGGCCGTCAACATCTTTGACCTATCGGTACTGGCTGCTAACTGGGGCACCTAGACTAGTTTTTAGGTGTTAGTTTATAGCGCACAGTTTGGACGCTTGGCTATAGTGTCATCCTGAACTTGATTCAGGATCGCATCTATCATCTTCCCTACGTTTGTCATCCTCTGATTTGATCAGAGGATCTCATAATGAATTTCTTCATCGATCCCCGTGTCAAGCACGAGGATGACGGTTGGTGGGGCTCCGGACAGTCTGCTCCTTGTTGCTCTGTAAAGTGATGCTGTGTTTGATCTGTTGGTTGTCAAGTTGACACCCAAAAGTCAAGCATGTCGCATTCCCCAACAGATCGAAACAGCATCAAAAAACCCAGATTTCTAGTCTTGAAACCCGGGCCTCTGATCTGATAGTTCGCTAAATTTATGGAGAAACAAACGTCAAGGCGTGGCCTTGGTGGCCGGCCCGGCCGGTGCGGCCAATGCGGTGGATATAGTCTTCGTAGGTGGTGGGCTGGTCAAAGTTAATCACGTGCGACACCTGCGGAATGTCCAGGCCGCGGGCGGCCACGTCGGTGGCTACCAGAATCTTTACCTGGCCGTTTTTAAAGGCGGTGAGGGCGCGTTGGCGTTGTGGCTGACTCTTATTACCGTGGATGGCTTCGGCCTTAAAGCCCTGCTTTACAAGGTTCTCAGCCAAGCGCTGCACGCTCCACTTGGTTTGGCCAAAGATCAGTACCTTATCAAACTCCGGCCGGCGCAGTAAGTCTTCGAGAATGCGGATCTTCTCGTCTTTGGACCCGGCCTTAATCACGTTCTGTTCAACGTGGTCGCTCGTCTGGCTGGTTTGAACGGATACGGTCACGGGATCCTTGAGCATGGTGTCGAGCAGTCGGCGAATGTCGGACGGCATGGTAGCCGAGAAACACAGCGACTGTCGCTCGCTCGGCAGCTGGGCGAGCAAGAAGCGGATGTCGTTAATGAAGCCCATGTCGAGCATGCGGTCGGCTTCGTCGAGTACCAGAATGCCAACGCCGTCGAGACGCAAAGCTTTTTGGTTAAATAGATCTTTCAAACGGCCGGGCGTTCCAATGACCACGTGCGGGTGGCGTGATAGTTGTTGGATTTGGCGCCCTAGATTGGTACCACCGACGCACAGCGCCGAATACAGGCCGAGGCCGCGGGCAAACAGGCGGAATTCCTCGTCGATCTGGGTGGCCAGCTCACGGGTTGGGGCGATAATCAAAACGCCGTTCCCCTGAGCATCTGTTTTCAGGCGTTGGATAATCGGTAGCACAAAGGCAGCCGTCTTGCCGGTACCGGTGTTGGCCAGACCAATAATGTCGCGGCCGGCAATCGTCGGTATAATGGTGCCGTCTTGGATTGGCGTCGGGGTAATGTAGCCGCGGGCCGTGACGGTACGCTCCAGCTCGGGGATTAAGCCAAATTCATCGAACTTATGCTCAGGCACGAATTCGATTAGATCGGCCGGAGCGGTGGCTTGGTTAACATAGCGCTGCGGGTCAATGTAGCGGCCCTGGCGCTGCGGGCGTTGCTTCTGTGGGCTGTACCGCGCGTTACGAAATACTTGTCCGCGAGCGGACGAGGGCGACTTGAATGAGTTTTGAGACATGAATACCTTTCATTTAACCTGGCTGATGAACAGACGAGGTTATACGAACTCGGCATTCATCCTATTGCTTTGTGCTTAATAGTAGCACATTTTAATCTGTTTGTCTATGAGGAGATGGTCTCGAAGTCGATGGTGGCCAGTGCCTCGGTTTTATCAACCAAGATCGTGGTGCCAGTGTGGCCGTCGGGCGTACGGGTAAAAATGATGTATGCATTGGACTCAAAGATGGCCATGACTTGGTAGCGGTACTCCTGCGGCTCTAACTCCCCTACCTCGGTGAGGAACTCGCGCTTGTCGTGAATATGGCGCAGGCTGGCAATGCGGCGTTCGCTTAATTTCCAGCCCAGCTGGTCCTTAATGTGATCAATAATGGCTTGGTAGCTAGCTTCGTACTCGCTCTTCTTGGCTTGCGGTACAAAAAATCGCAATGGTTTATCGGATGACAGCTTAGCCTTATCGGCAGCCGGTTTGATTCTATCGGCAGCTCTAGTAGCCATACATTCTCCTTTGAAAAATCGGAGCCCTTAATGATCTACCGGCCAGAGAGATTAAGGCGAGCGTAGCGTTGGGCGTGCCGCGCTGACCATAACCGGCGCTTTCAGACAAAAGCACCTTAGCTAGCGCTATTATACAGCAGCTCTACAGATAAAGCCATCCTGGAGCCTCCTGGGCCTTAGGCGCCGAAGCTCTTAACGATCTCGGCGTAACAACTCTTGCAGATATGGAGCTTCTTTACGGTGCTGCCCGCATCTGGTGGACTAAATAATATCCCGCCAAAATCGTTTAATTCTTGTTTGCAGCGGTCGCAAATTGGTTTTATTGCCATGACACTAGTTTATCACTTTTCTGATCTTGACTTTTACATCTGTAAATGCTATTATAATCGGCATCGTTCTCGCTTGTAGAGCGTCAGGCCGTGGTGACCATATCCACGGATCGCTCCCGAACAACCGAAAGAGGCCGATATGCCGAAGTTGCCTAACTTGGCTCGCTTACACTTGTACCCCGACTTCGTGCGCGACGGATTCGTCGGTCGCTGGCTGGTTACAAAAGAGGTAAAGGCTGGGTTCAACACCCTGGTGATTGTCTGCCATGGCGCCCATCCCACCAAGCGTGTGATCGGCCCCGTTCGTAATTACTTCGTCATCTCGGGTCACGGTCGATTTACGGTGGAGGGCGAAAGTTTCGAAGTTCACCCCTATGAACTTGTCACCATCAACCCGGGTGAGACCTACAGTTACGAAGGCATGATGGATCTCCTGGAGCTCAACGTCTCGCCTAACAACTCGTTCGAAGATGAGTTGATCGAGCAAACGACCTGACCTGTGTTCGCGGAGCACGTGTCTCGCACCCTCGTGGTGCCGGGCTTGCCATGTACCTTCGTGGTACATGGCCACTCCCCTAGCTCTCAAAACAATTTGAGGGCTGAGGTGGTGAGAATTCCAGATCTTCGACAAAGGAGGCGGGATGGCCCGCACGCATACCCGTGTTGAAACCAGGACCTTTACGCGTACCAGCGTCAGGGTCGAGGTCCGTTATGCCAGCTACGACAGCCCGATCTACGTAGTGGTGCGGGCAGCCGAGAACAGGCACTTCGTCATCGATAGCGGCCGCCACCTGAACTGGGAGGTCCGGGAGCATCTGGCACAGCTGACGGCAGCCTGCCTCACGCTCACCTGCACGACCTACAAGGGGTTTGTGCCGCTGAGCTTGGAAGAGCTGACCGTCATGGTGAGAGACTTCGAGACCAAAGTCATGCCGCAGGTTCTAACGCCGTACGCTGGCAATCGGTTCGGACTGATCATCACCGACGAGGGCAATTGGCGCAGGAGAGGCTGGCTGACCGAACGGCCGTCCCACCCCGCGGACTAGTCGCATAGCGGGCCCGAAAGGAGCCGCCAACGCCACCCTAACCGATCTGGGCAGTGCGTCTCTCTGCCCGTACTCATTTGGATCGCCGCCGAACCTACGACGGCATTTAGAGACGAGGTTCCCATGAAGCGCATCGTCTACTGGGTATGGGACGCCCTCCTCGAGGTCATCAACGTGCTCATCGACATGTACCTCATCCACCGGGCTTCCAAGCGGAGCCGTAACCAGCGGAAGCGCTAGCTTCCACTCGCGTCCTTCGGACGTCCCGTTAACCGGCATTGCCGAAACGGGGCGTTCGGGGGACGTCTTACATTTGAGGCATTTCTTTAAGGTCCAGGCCCTAGACATCTAGGACACTTAAATCAACATTAGCATTCTCAAAGCCTGGCAGCGACTGCAAATACTCAATTGGTGTCTTCATCCCCAGGGACTGGTGTGGTCGGTAAGTGTTGTAGC
>Ga0265338_10001149_pt1 | contig 43743 bp, 41 predicted proteins | sample 42126metaG_FD_193579 | JGI IMG/M metagenome (GOLD analysis project Ga0265338, IMG submission 193579) | Rhizosphere microbial communities from Carex aquatilis grown in University of Washington, Seatle, WA, United States - 4-21-26 metaG | ecosystem: Host-associated > Plants > Roots > Rhizosphere... | reverse complement strand
ATGGACACATTAAATGGTGGGGCCAAGCCAGAGGATAAGACTAAGCAGACGATTTTGGAAGTGGGGCGTGAGGTGGCCAAGACGTTTAAGGCAGCGAGCAAGGGAGCCGAGTAGAGTTTATGGCAAGCCTGCAGATTATTAACCGCCGGATTCGCAGCGTTCGCTCGACGCGCCAGATTACCAAGGCGATGCAATTGGTGGCGGCAAGCAAATTGCGGCGCGCGCAACAGGCCGCGCTGGGGCCGCAGGCGTTTGCCCAAGCCGCGCGTGAGTTTTTGGCGCGGCTCAGTGGCCAGCCGGTCGTGAAGCGCCATCCGCTGATGCAAGCGCGGCCGGTGAAAAATGCGCTGACGATTGTGATCGCGGGCGACCGCGGTATGGCTGGCGGCTACAATTCGAATATTATTCGGGCGCTGGGGCGACTGGTGCGTGAAACCAAGGCAGCCAGTCATATGGTTATCACGATCGGCAAGCGGGCGGCCATGGCCACCGCGCGGGCCAAGGATGTGAAAATGATTGGCTCGTTTGAGATTGACAGTGCCGATGCCGATACGGGCATTGCCTTGCCGGCCTTGGAGCAGGTGGCACAGATGTTTACCAGTGGCGAGATCGACCGCGTGGATCTGGTGTCGACCGACTTTGTGTCGACCGTGACGCAGCGCGTAAATGTGCGGCAATTATTGCCGGTAGTGGTGCCGCCCGATACCAAGCCCAGCGGTGACGCCGAAATGGAGCCGGAGCCGGACGATTTGGTGGACTTTGCGATCCGGCGGGTGCTGGAAGCACAGCTGACGCAAGCCATTTTGGAGGCGCGGGCGAGCGAGCAGGCAGCCCGGATGCTGGCAATGATGAACGCCACTGACAACGCCAGCGACATTATTGACGACCTGACGTTGGTGTACAACAACGAGCGCCAGTCGAGCATTACACAGGAGATTTCCGAAATCTCGGCCGGCGCAGAGGCAATTAGCAAGCAATGACAAGGATGGAGAAATAATTATGGCAACACAAACCAAACATACCGGCAAGATCACCCAGGTGGTGGGCGTGGTGGTGGACGCCGAATTTGACGAGGGCAAACTGCCGGCGCTGTACGATGCGCTGGAAATTGAGCGTGAGGGCGGCCGACTGGTGCTGGAGGTAGCTCAACACCTATCCGAGACCTCGGTGCGGGCGATCGCTTTATCTTCTACCGACGGCTTGCAGCGCGGCGAAGACGTGGTGGCTACGGGCGCGCCGATTAGCGTGCCGGTGGGCGACGTGACGCTTGGTCGCATGTTTAATGTTATCGGCGACCCGATCGACGGCCAACCGGCGCCGAAAAATCCTGATCTGGCACCCATTCACCGCGAGCCGCCGGAACTGGTGGATCAGAGCAGCAAGACCGAGGTCTTGGAAACGGGCGTCAAGGTAATTGACCTGCTCGCGCCCATTACCAAGGGTGGCAAGGTGGGCTTGATTGGAGGCGCCGGTCTCGGTAAGACCGTGATTATTTACGAGCTCATCAATAACTTGGCAAAATTCCACCAGGGCAACTCGGTGTTCGCGGGTGTGGGCGAGCGCACTCGTGAAGGTAATGACATGTATCACGAAATGGCCGAGTCGGGGGTGCTCGACAAGACCGCATTGGTGTTTGGCCAGATGAACGAACCGCCGGGGGCGCGCTTGCGCGTAGGCCTGACTGGCCTGACACTGGCCGAAGGTTTTCGTGACCAAGGCAAGGACGTTTTGCTGTTTATCGACAATATTTTTCGATTCACGCAAGCGGGGTCGGAAGTATCGGCGCTGCTGGGGCGACTGCCGAGTGCGGTGGGTTACCAGCCCAATTTGCAGCAAGAAATGGGCGCGCTGCAGGAGCGCATTACGAGCACCAAGGCCGGCTCAATTACCAGTATGCAAGCCATCTTCGTGCCAGCCGACGACCTCACCGACCCGGCGCCGGCGACGACGTTTTCGCACTTAGACTCGACGATCGTATTGTCGCGGCCACTGGTGGAGCTTGGTTTGTATCCGGCGGTGGACCCGCTCGATTCAACATCGACCATTTTGGACCCGGCGGTGCTGGGCGAGAACCACTACAACACGGCGCGCGAGGTGCAGCGGGTGCTGCAGCGCTACAAAGATTTGCAGGACATTATCGCGATCCTGGGTATGGATGAGCTGAGCGACGAAGACAAGCAGATGGTTAATCGGGCGCGGCGCATTCAGCGGTTCTTAACGCAGCCGTTCCACGTTGCGGAAGTGTTTCTTAACACACCCGGCAAGTACGTCAAGCTTGAGGACACGATTAAAGGTTTCCAAGCGATTCTGTCTGGCGAGTACGATGATCTTCCGGAGGCGGCCTTCTACATGAAGGGCAGCATTGAGGAAGTGGCGGCCGAGCGCAGCAAAAAGGAAGACGCCAAATAATGGATTTCCAGCTGCTTACCCTTAGCGGCACCAAGTTTGCCGGCGAAGCGGTACAGGTTAATCTGCGAACCGTGGATGGCGAGATGGGCATCTTGCCGCACCACGAGGTACTGGTGGCTAAAGTGATAGCCGGACCGGTGGTGGTAAAGACAGCCAAGGGTGAACCGCAGGTGTTTGCGACCTACGGTGGGTTACTGGAAGTGGGCCACAATAAGGTGCGGTTGCTGGCTGACGAGGCCGACCACGCCGAGGAATTAGTGGCGAGCGAGGTGGAGGCGGCGTTGAAACGAGCGCAGGAATTGCGTGCCAAAGCGAAAGATAAGGTGGAACTGGCAGCGGCGCAGCAGCTGGTGGATCGCGAAGCGGTGCGGCTGGGAGTGGCGCGGATGCGACGGCACGCGCCGCGGCACGAGCGGCCAGAGCTTTAGATTAAAAGGTTAACTCTGACGACTCTAGGGCGGCACCTGCGCGCAATATCGTAGAACTTGGCGGCATTTGACGATGCTTATTGTATAGTGGGCACTATCCGAGAATCGCTCTTTTTCAAGAAAAGGTGATCTGGCACATGCCAAAGGTCAAACGTAGATCCCTCCGACGTGCGGCCGTTGTAGTCGTACCTGTCGTTACTATGCTATGTGCGGCGGTGGTCGTCGCTCGGCATGCGGCAACTGATCCACCTAAGCAGCTCTGCGGTGTTGCTAACTGCAGTATCTATGCACCGCTTTGCGCCGGCTTCGCTACGTGCATACTGGTAGTGGTGTTGTGGATGCCAATTATCACTTGGAGCGCCGGCGTGGTTGCGTGGCTGTGGTCGCCGGAAAAGCAGCGACGCCAGGAAGTGAAGTGCTGGCTGCGACAGTGGCGGAGGGGAGCTGTTGTTGCAGCGTTGGCCTTCGGCGGACTGTACGGCCTTCTCGTGCTACAGGTGTTCTTTCCTTTATGACACCACGCACGGCGAAATTCGGATTGCCGGGGTACCTGCTTTGTTTGCGCAGTCGCGCAGCAATTGCTAGGACCCCGGTTTTTCCTTGTAATTCGATTAGTAGTCGCCGGTGGCGTAATTCGGGAACTGGTCGTGCTTGATGCTGCTAACCGGCAGGTTGTACGGCGGCATAAGCAGTTCGGCAAGCGATTTGGGGCCGGTAACGTAGATGAGCGCGTTGGTGAGATGCGGAATTAATTCGTTTAATGTGGCGGCCGTGATGGGTTTGCCAATCTGATGGAGCGTGAATTCGGGGTGGCTCCCCCACTCTGTTAGCTCGTCGGCGAAGGGGATGCCAGGGGCAAGGTTAGCATAGACGAGCGTGGCCGGGATGAGCTGCCTCTCGGCCAGACGTTGGCGGAGCATGCTGCGCACCGGCGTGATGCCAATGCCTTGCGCTGCGTAAACGAGGGGGCGCGTTGGGCTGGTGGGCCAGACGAAATCGCCGGCTGGTAGGTCGACGATATTGAGCGTGTCACCGACTTGGAGTTTGGTGAGCGCCTGTTTGAAGCTCGAATGAGTGATGCGAGTGGCAATTTGGACGGTGCCGTCGGCCGGGGCGCTCGCGATAGTAAAAAAGCGCTTGGTGCCTTCGGCGTCGGGGTGGTCGTGCGGTAATTCAACCTTAATAAACTGGCCAGCGGTCCACTCCAGCGGCCGGCTGGGCGCGAAGGTAAATAGCCAGATGTTGGCCACGACCGGTTTTTTATCTGTAAGGGTAAGCGTGACTGCCATGTCCCACCATGGTAGCATGAGCTTATGTTTATATTGCTGCACGTCATCATCGCGTTGTCCGGGATTGTATCGACTGGTTTGGCATTCGCTAGAAGCAGCCGGGCTGCGCTGCGGGCGTCATATGCACTGGTGGCCGGGACATTTGCGAGCGGATTTTATCTGGTGGTAGCACAGCACGCGGCGTTATTGCCAACCTGCGAGACGGGTTTGGTTTATTTGGCGATTACGGGTGTTGGCATTGCCGGCGCACGCGTAAAGCTGGCACGACAAGCCAACTCGGTCAACTAGGAACTTGGCCAATTGAATTGATGTATCTGTTTAGATGTAAAATTTTACAAATTAAGTTAATTATTCTAATATATTTAAATTCAATCATCGGGTATCGGATTGAATTTTGACATGGGCTAGGCCGGATCATTGTTGCTTCAAGCAAGCGTCAGTGACCCGGCCTAGGATATCAGAATCCAGGCCAGCGTTTCGAGACAAGAGGGACTCTTTCGATGAGCGCAGCCACCCGCACCACCACAGGACGACTCAACGAGCTCGCCGTGATAGCCGAGAAGCTCCGTAAGAGCCTCGATTTGAAGCTCCGCGATATTTTCGACGACACCAACGTCGGTGGTATCGGCATGATCCACGGCGGACTGAACGGCTACGGCGTTGAGTGTGTGGCGAGAGTTGGCGACCTGAAGCCCCTCATCGTACTGGAGCCCTTCATCGCGCTCTTCGGAGCCGGCAGGTGCCGCACGCTGTGGGAGGTCAACCGCCGTGCTGCTGCTGCCGTGATCATGTTGTACTTGCGCGAGCAGGCCAATCTGGTCTCACGGATTCGAGGCGCACAGGTCGACAGCGCCGACTCGGTCTTCCTCGGCTACATGCTGCGCGATTGTGCTACCTTGCGCCTGACCGAGCTGCAGCTGGCTGGGCCGCAGCAGGAAGATTACGTGGTGGAGCTGTGGGCCAGCAAAGATGATGGGGCCATCCAGGTATGGTATCGCAGCGATGACGTCGAATACCTCGACGCCGGGCCGAGCGATGAGACCACGAACCCATACATCCTTGCTGGCCGCCGTCGCTACAAGGGCTGGGTCCGCCAGCAGCCCAGCTGACCCCATGCTTTTGCCCGGTGCTCACATCTTCGAATGTTGAGCGCCGGGCCTGACCCGAATCCTTAAATGTTGTTAAGGCTTCAGGTCAGGCTCGAAGCATTTCTCCCTACTAGCCAAGCACTAGGGTATCTAGAAGTGATCGCGGACGTGGCTGAACGACCAGTCCCAGGTGGCGTCGGCTTTTTTGTGCGGGTTTAGGATATTGTGCGGGTCGAAGATGTGTTTGACCTCGCGGAAGTAGCCGTACACCTCCTTGCCGTAAGCGCGCTCCAGCCAGGGCCCGCGGATGAGGCCGTCGTTGTGCTCGCCGGACAGGACGCCGTGATAGCTGAGCACGAGCTCATTGGTCTCGGTCATGGCGGGCTTTAACTTGCGGCGCTCGTCTTTTTCTTCGAGCTTCATGAGCGGGATGATGTGGAAGTTGCCATCGCCCATGTGACCGGCAATGGTGGCAAAGAGGTGATATTTCTTGATGATTTTGCGCATTTTGGGCAGGAATTCCGGCAGGAACTGGGGCGGGACGACGAGGTCGTCGATGAAGGGCGCGGTGTGCTTATCTTTAACTTTTTTGCGCAACAGCTGGAAGCTCTGGCGGCGCATCAGCCAGTATTTCTCGGACGAGGCTTCGGAAGGATCTTCTTCGGAGGCGGTGATTTCGTAATAGCTGTGCTTCATGTTGAGGTCTTTGTGCAGCGCTTTGATTTTGGTTTTGACCTCATCGACCGTCTCGCCGTTGAATTCGACCATCAGGATGAGTTTGGGGATGCCCTTTAAAAGCATGAAGCCGTCGGGGATGAGCGAGATGAGGAGTTTAATAAAGCGCCAGGGGCCGAGCATTTTAAGAAACGACGGCATGAAGCGAATGGACAGCCAGAGGGTGACGTCGTCGAACGACTCGAAGGTGGCGGGTTTGTACTCGAGGACTTTGTTGATGACTTCGCCGAGGCGGTCGATGTCGTGGAGGAACATAACCAGCAGGCCGGAATGCGGTCGGTGCGGGACGAGCTTGAACTTAATATCGGTGGTCAGGGCCAGCGTGCCCTGGGCGCCGCAAATAACTTTGGTGAGGTCGAAAATGCCGGCATCACGGTCCCAGACGTCCCACAGATTGTAGCCAGTGGAGTTTTTGGTGACGTGGGGCTTGGCGTTTTTAATGGTGTCGTAATGGCGGTCAACGAGGTGGAACACGCGGCGATAAATTTCGCCCTCAAAGTCGGTTTGTTTCATTTTAGTCTGGAGCTGGCGGTGGTTTATTGGGCCCATGGTAACCAGGCTGCCGTCGGCCAGCACCACCTCCAGTTCCTGGATGAAGTTTTCGGTTTTGCCGAATTCCAGGGATTTTTCGCCGCCGGAGTTGTTGTTGACCATACCGCCGATGGTGCAGAGGTCGCGGCTGGCGGGGTAGCTGGGCATGAGGGCGCGGTGCTTGAACGTTTCGGCCTCAAAATCGCGGTAGAACACGCCGGGCTGCGCGTGCCCCAATTTGGGGGTGACGGATTCGATCTTGGTAAAGTAGCGGTTGAAATCGGCGATGACCGAGTCGTTGATGGCGCCGCCGGACATATCGGTGCCGGCGGAGCGAGCGGTGAGTGAGAGGCTCGGCTCCTCGTGCTTATGGTCGGCAACGTACTTCACGAGCGCCTGCACGTCTGCCGTTGTTTTGGGGTACACAACGACGCGCGGCTTGACCTCAAACAGACTGGCGTCGTGACTGTAAGTCTCGAGCGTTTGGGGCGCGTCGTCGACGTCGCCAGTGATGAGTTTTTGCAGATCGAGCTTGAGATTCATACATCCAGATAGTTCTTATGTCTATTATGGAACGACAAAGCCCCGCTAAGCAAGCGGGGCTTTGAGGATTGAGGGTTAGATCTTAAGACGAAGGAGCAGGGCTTGGGCTGGTAGCCGGCGCGGGGCTGGCCATTGGGCCGAAGCGGTGGGCTCCACGAACCGGGCGGCCGCCAAGCAGCCAGCCTACCGCTAGGTTGTTTTGCTGGGCCCAGGTTTGCGCTTCGGTGCGTACGGCTTTCAAGGCCGCTCGGCGGTCGGCACCGGTTTTTTGCATAGCGGCCTGGACCTCGCCATCGAGCTTGGTGCGCTCGGCCAGGATGGCGGACTGCTGGGCGGCAGTAATTTTGCCATTGGTAACGGCGGTACTCAGGCGCTGGTTAAAGTTGGCCTGATTTTTGGCCGACTGGTCCGAGCGATATTGGTTGATTACCGTCTGAACCTTGGATTGGTCGAGGCCAAAAGCACTGGCGATGCGGCCGGCCAATGAGTTGGTGTTGGGAGAGCTGGCGGCCGAGGCGACCGTTACGCCGGCAGCACCAGCGCCAATGACGGCCACGGCGGCCAGCGGTAAGATAATTTTTTTGTGCAAGACCATGTGAGGTGTCCCCTTTTCGTTATGGAGTATCGGGGATCGTACCATGAGCTAACTGGAAATTTGCTGAGATTCGGGGGCCGCGAGGCTTTGCGTGAGCCATTTGCAAGCCGATTCGTGATGGGCGAAGTAGCGCAGGTTGGGGCGGCCGATGGCGCGCAGCATGAGGTTGGTGCCGTAGCGAAAGGCCAGATTGCCGCCACCGACCATGGCCGCCCGGTCGAAATCAAGGGCCTTGGCGACGCGGGCGACTTCACGGCGGGCCTCAGAGGTGGTGGCACCCATTTTCAGCAGGTTATCGAGCACCAGCACGGATTGTCCGCGAGCGCGCAGGTCGGCAGCAAAGTAGGCGCACTTCTCCCCCATTTCGCGCACAGTCTCGGCGGTTTGGTCGCCAATCACCCAGATTTCAAGTAAGCCTTGGGTGTTTATGAAGACTTTGTTATACATTTCGTTCACCTATCTAGTTTGGCCCTATATAATGGGAAGCGTAAGTTGGCTTTGCACAATGTCCAAGCCCACATCATCAGACGAATTCAGTATCATTCATAATGCACTGGTGCCGATACTGGCACAAGCGGCGATCGGCCAGTTTGACCAAGATGTGGCGATCGACCGCGATAATTCAGCGCGCGTCAACGAGGTGTTGGCCGGTGTGCAGGTACTGCTGGAGGTGGTGCGCGAAAAAATGCGGGAATTGGAGCTGGCCAACGCTCGGCTCAAAGAGGCGCGCGACCGCAGTGTACATTTAATGGACGAGATTTTGCGCCAGTCGCTGGACTAAAGCCACTTTCCCGATGCGTTATACTTGCATTAAGGTTGTTTTAAGTATTGCCCTGTTACACTCAGGTGGTAGTTGTTTTCATTGAAGGAGGTTTGTCACATTGGTTAGATTTCTGGCCTATATTGACCCGTCGAGCGGAAGTTTCGTGCTGCAGGCGGCGGTGGGTACAATCATGGGCGTGTCGTTTGCATTTCGCAACCGGATGCGCGTCATTATGACGAAACTCAGTAAAAAGGCAATGCGGGCACAGCAGCCGAATGACTCCGAGTAAGCCGTTAAGGAAGCGGGAGGGGTCGTCGTTCCGGGACAACCGGGGGTTTGTGTATTGGGAAGATGCCAGCGTCTACCGGCAAATTAATGATAGCGGCCGCCAAAGCTATGACACATTGATGGGCGGCGGCTTGTATCAGGAGTTGGTGGATGCCGGCTTGCTGATTCGGCACGTCGAGGAGCACGAGCGGCCCGCGGGCGGGTACTTGACGATACGGCCAGAACATGTGGCGGTTATTTCGTATCCGTACGAGTGGTCGTTTTCGCAGCTACAGGATGCGGCCCTGGCCACCTTGGAAATCCAGCGGCGGGCTCTGGCGCGCGGCATGACGCTGCGCGACGCCTCGGCCTACAATATTCAGTTTATTGACGGCCGGCCGGTACTGATCGACACGTTGTCGTTTGATGTCTACAAGCCGGGTGAACCATGGGTCGCCTATCGGCAGTTTTGCCAGCACTTTCTGGCGCCGCTGACGCTGATGGGGCGGGTGGACCTCGACCTGGGCCAGCTGATGCGCATTTATATTGATGGCGTGCCACTGCCGCTGGCGGCCAAGCTGTTGCGGTGGCGCGACCGGACGAAATTCGGCCTGGCGACGCATTTGGTGATGCACGCACGATTGCAGAAGCAGCACGAAGGCGTGGCTAAGAAACCGCAGGCGCGGATTACTGCTACCGGTATGGCGGGCTTAATCGATAGTTTGGAACGGACCATTAAGAGTTTGACTGCCCCCAAGCCAAGAACACAATGGGGCGATTATTACGATCACACCAATTACAACCAGAACGCGTTTGACCAGAAAACGCGCATCGTAGCTGATTTTTTGGAGCAGGTGAAGCCGAAACGGGTGCTGGACTTGGGCGCTAACGACGGCTCGTTCTCGCGGCTGGCGCAAGAGAAGGGTGCATTGGTGCTGTCGTGTGATGTTGACCCGGTGGCGGTGGAGAGCAACTACCAGCAGATGAAGGCGGCCCGCGAGCACAACTTTGTGCCGCTCTTGATTGACCTGACCAACCCGAGCGCGGCCTTGGGCTGGGCCAACGACGAACGCGCGAGCTTTAGCGCCCGGGCCAAGAGTGACTGTGTGCTGAACCTGGCGCTGATCCACCACCTGGCAATCGCCAACAACCTGCCCCTGGCGATGGTGGCGGATTATTGTGCGAGCTTGGGCAGCGTTTTGATTATTGAGTTTGTGCCGAAATCGGACTCGCAAGTGCAGCGATTGCTGGCAACGCGCGAGGACATATTTGATGACTATACGCCGGAAGGGTTTGAGAAAGCCTTTGGCGCACGCTATGAGATCACGGCCAAACGGCCGGTAGAGGGCTCCGAGCGGCTGCTGTATTTGATGACCCGGAAAGATCAAGCGTGAAAGCGCGCGCCGCGCGGTGGGCAGCGCGGACTGGCCGCTGGCTGTTGTGGTATGCGCCGCTGTTGGCGGTGGCGCTGGTGCCGGCCGCTTCGAGTTGGCTGTACAACCGCTACCAGGTTTCGGTGCAGGATCTGATTATGCCACTGGCGCTGTCGGCGGTGACGGCGGCGGTGACGGCGGCCGTGTATTACCGCTGGAGTGGGCGCGACCGGCTGGGGGCGACGGTGGCGGCAGTAACCGCGACGCTGGTGTTTGCCTCGAATTTTGACGGCCGGGTGACTCAGGTGACGCCGGTGTTCGAGGCGCTGAGCCCGTTTGGGCTAGGGGGCGTGGAGGGCCTGGTGTTTGCGATTGTGCTGGCGATTATTGTGCTGTATCTGGCGCGACAGCTGGGGCGGGCGGTGTCGGGATTTACGCAGGCCCGCGGATGGAAAGAGCATGACATCGCGACCGCCATCGTGATCGCGGTGACGGCAACCTTTGCGTTCCAACTGTTTGCGGTGGCGAAGGATCTGGTGATAGAGTGGCCGCAATTCTTTTATCGGCCGCCGAAGTTGGCGGCGGCGCCGGCCAGCGCCAAAACGGCGGCCAAGCCCGACATTTACTACATCGTGCTGGAAGATTACGCCAATCAGGATGTGCTGAAAAAGCAGTTTGGATTCGACAACTCAAGCTTCATAAACTACTTGAACGACAATCACTACACGTCCAACTCGTCGGCCTACGCGAACTACCCGTACACCACCATGTCGGTGGCGTCGACATTGTCGGCCGGGTATCTGAATAACCTCATCTCACTGTATAGCCATTCCTCGCGCCAGACGGTGGTGCCATTTAATGACACGACGCGTAATGCTCCGGTGGCGCAGGCGCTAGAGTCGATTGGCTATAAATACGACCTGGTTGGCAACTGGTACGAGGCGTTCAATATTTCGCACGTGGCCAACAACGCCACCGAGCTAAACGGGCTGTTTACGATTATGGGCCATACGTTTACGCTCGATAATTTCCCCAAGATCTGGCTGACCGATAGCCTGTTTGGGCGCCTGGTGGAGGCTGGCATTAAGATTGGATCGTTTGAAGTGCTGGGGTATGCCAACCAAGGCGATGTGGATTTGGCGCACTCGCAGCTGGCGCAATTGAAGCAGATGGCCGCCGAGCCAGCGGGTGGTCGGTTCATATTTGCGGACATTCTGGTGCCACACGAGGCGCCATTTTACTTCAATGCCGACGGCTCGATCAACCCGACCCCGGATGGCGACAACAACGGTGAGCCGCTGCGGCGCAAATATGTGGGCGAGGTGCGCTATATTAACGGCCAGATGGAAACGATTTTGAGCGAGATCGATAAGAACAGCGGCGGCAAGGCGGCGGTGGTGCTGTTGAGCGATGAAGGACCGCAACTGCTCAAAGAAGATGAGAGCAGTAACGACTTTTCGACCAACAGCGACGAGCTGGAGCGTGGTAACATGGCCGCCTGGACGCAGGGTAATCTGCAGCTGAAATACGGGACGCTGGCGGCGGTGAAATTGCCAGGGGTGGACCCGTCGGCGATTACACCCAACACGATGAGCTCGGTGAATGTGTTCCGGTTGGTGCTGGATGAATATTTTGGCTACCGACTCCCCTATTTGCCCGATTGCTATTATGCCTACCCGGATGGGCGCGACAACCCGCTAACATTCACGAACATCAATGCGGCACTGACGGGCGTGCCGGCGGATGGGCGCTGCCAGAGCAACGGCAGCGTGAGCGGACAATGAGCCGGCGGGTGGAGGCTGGACAGTTGCTAGAGCGGCTGGAGTTTTTGCTCGAGCGTTATTCGCGCGAGCGGCGCAGCACGACGCAGCCGTATCATTTGGCCGAGCTGCAAAAGCAGTTTGGCGACTACGCGTACAACCCTGATGATGCCGTGGTGCGCGAGCCGTTACTTGAGCACGTGGGGTCGCTGCCGGTGGTGGCGACCACGTTTTACCCGTATATTGACGACGCCAACGTGGACCTGGGGCGGACGCTGGTGATGCTGGCGGTGCATGACATTGGCGAATTGGAAGTGGGTGACGTGAACACGTTTGTGAAAGGTGCGGATGTGGCAGCAGAGCATGCGGCGGCGTTGAAGCTGCTCGATCCGATGTACCACGATATGTATCTGGATGCCGAGAAGAAAGGGTCGGTGACGGCGAAATTTGCCAAGTCGATCGATAAAATCACGCCGGACCTGTTTGATTTGTTTACCCCGGCTGAAGTGACGATCCCGCGGCTCAAGCATTTCACGGGGGTGGAGCCGGAAAACATTATGGATCTGCTTCTCAAGCACAAGCGCCCATACATGCTATGGAACCCCTTTATGACCGAGTTTCATGAGCTATTGTACGAGCGGCTGGCGGATAAGCTGGCGCGCGGGTAAATAGCCACATTGGGCTTCTGAGTTCAGGGGCGCCTTGGTGCTTCTACGGATTCGTTTTATAATGAGTTGCTCCTTGATAGAACAGCTACTGTCTGGAGGTGAGTTCTGTGGGGAGAGTGTACCAGTGGTTGCGCAAGCACAAGCTTGCGCTGTTTTTTCTAGCGATGTCGATCTTCTTCGTCGTATATGCGATCGCGACGTCGCCGAACCGTGACGTGCCGACGACCGCGCCCATTAGTCGCCTGTATAGCGACTTGAGTGCCCATAGGGTTGAGAGTGTGGAGATCTCGAACCCAAATAACGACGCAACGGTGACGCTGCGTCAAGGTGATAAGTATCTCTTCGCTTATACGACCGGATATGGCCCAGAGCTTATGGACCAGCTCAAGAAGGACGGCGTACACACCACGGTTAAAGATGCCGGCTTCTTTCAGCGGTATCAATGGCTGGTTGGAACAGTGCCTCTGCTCCTGGTGGTCGTGATCTTCATGCTCTTCGCTAATCGGGGGGGCTTGCGGTTCGGGCGCTCACGAGGGCTTGGCGTGATACGGCCAGTCGATCCGCCGAAGGAGCGGTTCTCGGATGTCAGGGGCGTCGACGAGATTATCGAGGACATCCGACAAATCGTCGATGCATTGAGAAACCCCGGTAAATACCGCGGGCGCGGCGTTAGGCCTTTGACTGGCTTCCTGTTTTATGGGGGGCCGGGCACGGGTAAGACACTGCTGGCACGCGCTATTGCCGGTGAAGCCGGGGTGCCTTTCTTCTCCTTGAAAGGCTCTGACTTTGCCGGGCAGTGGCTCAATGATGGCCCCCGCTTGGTGCGAGAAGTTTTCGCGCAGGTCAGAAAATTCGGCGTGGCAATCGTCTTTATCGACGAGATTGACTCGATCGGCGCCAGGAGGAGCAGCCAAGACGACAGTGGCTCGAAAGAGCTTAACAATACGCTTAACGAACTCCTGGCTCAGCTCGATGGGTTTGGCACTAGTGATGAAGCCACGGTGCTTGTGATCGGTGCTACCAATCGGCCGGATGACCTTGACCCTAGTCTTAAGCGGCCGGGGCGTATGACGAAGCACGCCTACTTGCCCTCGCCGGATCGTCCGGCTCGGCAGCTGATTCTCGAGCTCCACTCCCGCCGTCTGACTGGGGTGGCAGAAGATGTCGATTACGAGCGCCTGGCGGGGTTGACGTCTGGCATGACGGGCGCGCAACTGGCCGACATCGTCAATCAGGCTGGTCTGCTGGCCATCCGTGAGGGCGAAGAGACTAAAGTGGCGATGAGGCACTTTGTAGCGGCGCTGGAAACGGCCGAGTTCGGGGTTGCCCGTAACCGTGCGGTTGCAGAACGCGATCGCGTTATTACGGCTATTCACGAAAGCGGCCACACTGTGGTTGCCTGGTGTATGCCACAGGCGCCGCGGCCTCATCGCGTCTCGATCATCCCCCGAGGTATGTCTGGTGGGCACACGGCAATAGAACCCGATGATGACCAATACCTGACACGCGCACAACTCCGTGCCCGCCTGGCCGTCTTGATGGCGGGCCGGGCAGCTGAAAAGTTGCTGCTCGATGGCGACTTTACAACTGGGGCCGAGCATGACCTTGAGCGGGCGACTGAGATCGCCAGGTTCATGGTCTGCCGGGCCGGCATGGGGTCTACCTTTATCGCACAGGTCGACACAAATTCACCTGGGCATGATCCTCGGATTCATGAGATTGCGAGAGAAGTAGACCAGATCGTAAGAGAAGCCGAGGAAGCAGCTACGGCGCTTCTCCAGCAGCGACACGATGATCTGGTACGGCTGCGCGATCAGCTTCTGGAAGTCGAGACATTGGACGAGGCGGCTCTGGATGAGCTGTTGGGTCTGGTGAGCAGCTGAGCACCTTATTCAAAAACCCATTTTGTCAGTTTAGGGCCCAAACTGAACGCTGCCCGGGGCGAACCCGGGCTTTTTATTGTCGAGCGGCGCAGCACGGCGCTAATTTGGTTTGCGGGCGATGGCGGCCAGGGCCTGGATGAACTGGGGGTCGGTGTTTGGCAGCTCGATGCGGTGGTAGGCAATGCCGAAGTCGCGGCACTGCTCGCCGGCGGCGAGGTCGAGGTCGTAGAGGATTTCGAGGTGGTTGGCCAGAAATTGGATGGGCACAATGAAGACGGCCGGCTCATTGTGCTCACGCAGCGTGGCCAGTATGTCGACAAGGTCGGGTTTGAGCCAGGGTTCGGGGGTGTGGCCGGCGCTCTGGTAGGCGCTGTAGTGCTCGGGTAGCGGGTGCGGCAGGCGCTGGAGCACGGCGGCGGTGGTGGCGGCGAGCTGGTCGAGGTAGCTCGGGTCTTTGGCGACCACCCGCTCGGGCAGACTATGGGTGGTAAAGACGACGGGTGGAGTGCGATTATACTGCTTTTTTAGCTTTGCCAGCCCATCCGTAACGCGGCGGGTGAGCAGGCCGATGAAATGCGGCTCGGTGGCCCAGGGGCCGGCCACGATGACCTGGTCGGAGGTGAAGCCGTGGTTTGCGGCGGCGGCCAGGAGTTTGGTGCGATAACCCTCCATGATGAACGAGGAAAATTGGGGGGACAAAATGATGCCAACGAGCTTATTGGCGCCGGCGGCCTTGATATCGGCAACGGCACTATCGATGGTGGGATCGGAATGTTGCATGCCGGCGCGGACAATATAACGGTCGCCGAGCTCGGTCTGGAGGGCGGTGGCCTGTGCCACGGTGATGTCTATGAGTGGCGAGCGCCCGACTAGCCGATAGCGCTCTTCGAAATCGGCAATGAGCTCGTCCGAAGCTTTGGGGCCGTAAATATTGTGCATGTACTCGGCGACATGGTCGGCGGTGGTGGCCGAGCCATAGGTCATGATAATGACGCCAGTAAGTGGCATGGGCGGGGTTTTAGCTGTGGGCATGGACGTACTCCACTAAATGCTTTAGTTTGCGGTCGTCGGTGTCGGGCATAACACCGTGGCCGAGGTTGAAAATGTAGCCGGTCTTGGGGGCGCTGGTGAGCAGGCGGCTGGCTTCGGCTTCGATCACAGCCGTGTCGGCCAGCAGGACGGTGGGATCGAGATTGCCTTGAAGGGCTTTGCCGGGCAGCTGCTGATGGGCGCTGGCGAGGTCGACGCGCCAGTCGAGACCAATGACTTGCGCGTCGACGGCGGCAAAATCGCGCAAGAGGCCGGCGGTATCGGTGCCGAAGTGGAGACACGGAACTTTTTGGCTTTCCAGGGCTTTGAATATGCGCTGTACGTGCGGTAGGACATGCTGGCGATAATGCTCGGGGGCGAGTGCGCCGACCCAGCTGTCGAATAGTTGCACCGCCTGGGCGCCGGCCGCAACCTGGGTTTGGAGGTAGCCGATAATGGCATCAGACAGGGTGGTCATGAGCTGGTTCCAGGCAGCCGGGTTCGTGAGCATGAAGCTTTTGGTTTTGGCCCAGGTGCGGGTAGGGCGGCCTTCGATAAGGTAGCTGGCGAGTGTGAACGGCGCGGCCGAAAAACCGATGAGCGGAACGTTTAATTCGGCGCGCAGGAGCTTGATGGTGTTCGTTAAATACTCGACGCGGTCGGGGGTGAATGGGTGCAACCGGGCGAAGCTGTCCGGAGTATCCAGCGGTTCGTCGATGACCGGCCCAACGGCGTCAACGATAGCCACATCAACCCCCATGGCGATCGGCAGCAGCATGATATCGGCGAACAAAATGGCAGCATCGACGCCGAGCAGGTGAACCGGTTCTAAACTGACCTGGGCGGCTAATTCCGGGGTTTGGGCCAGCTCCAGCACACCCCAGCGTTGGCGCAGCTGGCGGTACCCCGGCAGGCTGCGGCCAGCTTGGCGCATAAACCAGACCGGGGTGTGGGGCACGGATTGCGACCGGCAGGCCCGTAAAAACGCGTCGTTCACGTTATAGCCAATCCATAAGCTGCGCGGCTGATTTGTGGATGCAAGTGTAGATGGGGGTGTCGCTCAGGGTATAGGGGCGGCCGATGGTGGAGCGCATTTCCATGACCAGGTCCTGGAATTCTTCCAGCGAGGCGGTTTCGTACGACACCATAAATTCCTGGTTGCCAAGGCCGGTTGAGTATAACAGGCATTGCCGGATGTTGGGGTGCGCGACGCCAGTCTTGATGTGTTGGCCCATAATGCTGCGGCGGTTTTCTGGCGAAAGCTGGTACCAACTGTGCGTTTTGGTGAAGGGGTAGAGGATGAAATACGGCAGGCGGTCCGTAAATTGGTTCATGTCTTGGTCGGGTTTGCCGGTGCGGCCACTGTAGGGCGAGGGGCGGACTAGGCCGAAATAGGTTTGCACTAAGCGCAGATGCGCGCCAAGAGCGGTCCGCCAGAGCGGAGGCAGGAGGTTTTGAACTGCATCCGGCGTGCCAGCGCGACACCACAGCATAAAGGTGGCATTGGTGGTGAAGCCGGCGGCGGCATAGGGCGTGATGGAAATGGCTGGTTGATCGGATATGAGCTTGAGGAAGGCTTTTTTGGCGGCCGCTTGGTCGGCGGCGGGGAGTTGATAAAAACCGGGTGTGACCTCGAAAAACAGATAATGCTGGTACGTGTGGCCGCTCATTGCCTCTTAATTATAGCAACCGCAACACTGAGATGACGCTGGGTAGATTGGCCAGAAGGTAGCCGGCTAGAATGCAACGAGGTTATGTTTCGTGGTGAACCATAAGGTGCTCGTAGGCGGCCGGATTGGCCAGTAGCACATCAAGGGATTGGATATGGGCATCGGCGTCGACCTGAGACGGGCGTAGGCGCAATTGCTCGGCGTAATCCTCAATGGCCTGGAGTGCAAATTCACGCTTGAGGGCGGTGGCGGCGTCGTAGAAGTGCGTGGCATCGATCGTGTCCGGCTGGAGTCGGCCATCCCTCTCAACAAGACTATATGGAGAAGGAATTGGACCTGAGAAGGTATCCTCCAGGAAATGTATAGCAGGATTGCCCGCAATCTCAGCTTCCAAGCTAGCCATGTGCTGATTCTGGCCGTCGGCATAACCGGGGATGTTTGGGTTTCGCGAAATAAGATAGCGCGGGTCAACCGCCGGCAGCGTATAGCGGAGGTTGGGGATCGATGTGCCGTATACGCCAATATCGCCCAACAGAACGGAGTCGTTAAGGTTGTGCACGCCAAGCTCGGTGAGGTAACGAGCCAACTTCTTGGGCTCGGTGAAGTTTACGACATTGCGCGACAGATAGGCGTAGATGAGTTGCTCGGGATCTTGACTAGTGTAAGGAAACTTTGACTTTAAAACATCGGCCGCTATGCACGTGCCAATACCATCGCGGCCGGCGCAAATAATTTGGCGGTCGCCGGCCACGGTGAGCAGATAGTCGGCGAAGTCGGTGATTACCGGCGCCACCACCTCGCGGCTGAGTTCATAAAGTTCCTGAGTGTCGCGGATGGCCTCGGCGCGTTCGGCTTCGCCCAACTCGCTTAACAGCGGGCTGTGTTCGATTTCCCATCGGCGGCGATCGAGCACGGCATCGGCGCGAGATTGCTCAAGCTCCGGCGAGCGTAAGACTTCGCCCTGGATACGGTATAGTGAGCCGTCTTCGCGCATGGCGATGCGGCGAGGATTGTTGTACGGCGGAATAATGTTAGCCAGGGCGGGCAGCCTTTCGCAGGCCGCCCAGTCCGGTTCTTGCGATACCCGCCGTTTCGCGACGTTTGACATAGTCTCAAGGTCCTTTGCGAAACCGTAATCTACCGGGGTTGTCCATAAGGTGATATGCGTATCGTGCTGTTGGTACGAGGCATCGCTTGCTTCGCGCGACTGGTAGTAGGCCTTCACAGGTATATTGTGGCCACCCCGGCCATACTCCATCGTAATGCCCCATTGTATGACGCTGGGTGAAGCGGCCATAAGGTTTATCTCAACACTCGGAAGATAGGGCTGGAGTTCTGGTTGTTGCTGCAGATGATCGAAGCGGTCGCGCATTTGAGCGCCAGAAAGCGCTAAGTCATCCGTAAGTACGATCTTGACATGTTCGGGATCAGCTGTCAGGAAGGATGTGTCGGTAAATAAGCGACCGGAATAACGCTCGAGCTCTTCATCGGTGAAGGTCGATAATATGGTATCAAGGACGTAGACGTCGCTCTTTTTGGTGACAGTATCCCGATAAAATTCCGCCAGGTTTGCGAGCACCACCAGCTGGCGATTCGGATCGCCATCAAGATATTGCCGCCAAGATTCCCCGAAGGCGGCGGCGGCTTCGGTGTACTCTTTTGGGCCAATATAGGCGAGCTTTTCGTGCATACTGGGTGCGACTTTTGCGAAATCGTAACCCCCGAAGTCGTCGCGATCACTGTGGTAACGTGCCATAAAAGCCTCGAGGTATTGCTTGAGCTGTTGCAAAGCCTCATGCTCGGATATCTCCCTGACGGTTCCCTGGTCGGGTTTTCGTCGGTTTAAGAGCTCATCGATGTCGGCGTAGCGCAGAACATCGGTACGAGTTTCGTCGGCCGCAATATCTAAAAAGTTTGGCGTAGTCTTTACGAAACCCTGTGTCTCAAGCATCTCAAGCACTGGCTTTGGTAACTCCGGTCCAAGATCAACTTCCGGCCGATGGATACGTTCCCCCGTTAACCAGTCGATGTCATCATCGTCGATATGCGAATCATCCCCTGACGGAGATACCATTAAACTATCTTGGTAGCCATACATAGTTCGCTGGGATGGCGGATCCTGATCCGCTAACGCAGGTGCTAGCCCGGCCTCAGCGGCAGCATCTACTATGGCTTTGGCAGAATTAAAACCAGCCTCAACCCCCGGCTGCTTATGGTCGTGTTCGCTGGTTGACATGTTGTTTTTACTATATCAGTTAAACGACGGGGAGTTGGCTAGAAAACGGCCGCGGCAACGATCGTGGTGAGCGAGACTTCATCGGTGGCGTCGGGCTCAGAAAATCGATAGCGCGGATGGGCTTAGCGTCAAGCTTGTCATAGTAAATGCAAAGCCGAGGTAACACTGGGCAAATCGGGCGCGGCCGCCTGAGTGACGGCGGTGTAGCCGATACGCCGGGCCGCCCCTGCAGTGGTGGGGCCGATGGCAACGACGGGAACCACCAGGGCAGCTGGCCAGCGTTGGGCGAGAACCAGGGCGGCCGACGGGCTGGCCAGGAGAATGGCGGTGGCGGGTGCTTGGAGTTTCGCTTCGAGCTGGGGATTGGGCTGGTCATGCGGCGTGAGCGTGTAGAGCGTCAGGCGGGTGATGTGTGCGCCGCGGTATTGCAACGACTGCGCTAAATCGGCGGGCGCGATGTTAGCCTGAGCGAGCGCGATGGCGCGGCCGTCAACGGGGTTGAGTGTGGCGGCCAGGCCAGCCGAGGTTGGGGTGGGGGCGACAAAGGTAACGGTGAAACCGGCCCGCTCGGCGGCGGCGGCGCTGGCAGGACCGACGGCCGCGACAGAAGGGGGTTTGGCACGGGGCACGTGGGCTTCGTTCATGAGCGCGCGCAGGATCGGGGGCGTGCGCGGGCTGGTAATTACCAGCCAATCGTAGTCCGGCAGCTGGCGCAAAGTCGCGGCCAGGCCGGGGGTGAGCGCGGCCGGCACAGTGTCGATCATGGGGGCGTTGATGACGGCGAACCCGGCGCTGCGCAAGCCGGCGGCCCAGCGGCGGTTGCCAGCCGGGTCGCGGGTGAGGACGACGGTTGAGATCACGCCATGAGCTCGCGGGCAGCGCGGGCGGCTAGCCTAGGCGCATCGGCGGCTGGTCCGTGCAAGGTGCGCGTCCTGGCATGGGAGCCGTCCTCATCGCCGGACAGCGCATGAACGGTGGCGCGGTGGTTGTGTATTTCCACCAGACAGCCGACCGGCAGCTTGCAGCCGCCGCCAACAACTTCCGAGAAAGCTCGTTCGGCTTCGGTGGCGGCGACGGTAGGCGGATGCTGGAGCTCCTTGATGAGTTTGACAACTTCCGGGTTGTCGGCGCGCACCTCGGCGCTTAACGCTCCCTGGCCAATGGCCGGCACAAAGCGGGCCGGGTCGAGCAGCTCGGTAGCCTCACCGAGAAGGCCGAGGCGGTCGAGGCCGGCGGCGGCCAGGATTATGGCATCGCAGTCGCCGGCGGCGAGTTTGCGCAAGCGCGTCTGGACGTTGCCGCGCAGACTGACCACGCGCAGGTCGGGCCGCGCCAGCAACACGGCCGCCCGGCGGCGCAGACTGTCGGTGCCGATAGTAGCGCCGGCGGGCAGGTCGGCCAGTTTGGCACCACTCCTGCTCACCAGCACGTCGCGGGGGTCGGCGCGTTCCAGCACCGTGACCGCTGTCAGCCCTTGACCCAGCTGCGGCGGAAGGTCCTTTAGACTGTGGGCGGCAATATCGATGTTGCCCTGTGAGAGCGCCTGCTCGATTTCGGCAGTAAACCAGGCTTTACCAACGGTGTCTAGCGGGATGGGCGAGAAGTTGGTGTCGCCGGTGGTGGTAATAATTTTGGTTTCGATGACCAAGTCAGGTTGCCGTGCGCGCAGAGCTGAGGCTACTAGCTCGGTCTGGATGAGGGCCAACTTGGACCCGCGAGTGCCGATGACAAGACGCTTGATCATGATGTCATGTTACCAGATTAGTAGGAGACAGCGGCGCCGGTGGGGATGACTTCGTACCAAGTGTTGCCGCGATTTAGACTAACGGGATGACCAGCCGAGTCGGCGAGGACAGTGGGGGCGGCGTCGGAGGCTTTGGACCACGTGATTGCGGTGGCGGAGCCATCCATGAAAACGATGCCCTGGCCTGAGCCAGTGAGATGGTACTGTACATCTTCTTTGCCATCGGGCTGAGTGCCGTAGGAGATGGGGGTGAAGATGACCACGACGTTTTTAACGAAGATTTGCTTGCCCGTGTTGCGGTCAATGTGGGGGGTGCCCCCCATAATACGGCCGTAGGAGTCGGAGGCAGGGTCGAAGTTATATTGCACGGCGTAGGCGGCCGAGGAGAAGTTGATTTTAATGGTGGGATGGGCAGCGGCAGTTTTGGGCGGGGCATCGGGCTTTCTGGGTAGGGGCTTGAAGGTCGGCGAGGTGGCGAAACCGAGCTTGGTCAGCAGCTGAGAGAGCAGACTGGCATTGGTGTAGAGGTTGTGCGGGGCGACGCGGTCGGAGGTACGGAAGAAGTAGCTGCCGGAATAAACGAGGGCATCGATGTTTTTTAAGCCGAGGGGGCCAATTTCAGCTAGAGCGGGCTGGCTACCGCCGGCGTGGGCGACCGGAATATTGTATTCGAGGCCCCAATCTAGATAGTACGGGCGGAGGCTGCGAACGGGGCCGAAGCTCGGCGGCAGCGGCTCCTGGAAGATGCCGAGGAACCGGGTGATACCGCCTTCGGCCAAGGCTTCGTACACGACGCCGGCGGCGGACAGCCCGGATTGCGGACGAGCGTCGGGGTAGAGGTTCTCGATCATCACGCCGACAACCGGCTGTTCGGCTGCACTAGTGTCGGCTACCGGCAGGCCGGTGAGCGGGCTGTAAACGATGGGGGTGGGGGTCGGCGAGGGCGTCGGCTTGGGTGTGTGGGTAAGGACTGCGGCGGAGTGAGTCGATTTAGCGGTGAGCTTCATGTAAATTATCGTGCCAGCCAAAGCAGTAACCAGGACTCCTGCAATGGTGAAATAGACCCAGCGCCGCTTGTACCAGGGAGGGTCAATGTGGCCGCCTGAGGTTTGGGGGGGCCGGGGATCAGCATTCATCACGGGCGCAGCCGGGCTGGCTTCCCCTACTGGAGGTAGCGGTTCGGCCGGCAGCACACCGTCGAGGTTGGGCTTGGGGTTGTTCACCCATCTATTATATACCGGTTGTGCTTAAATTACCGACGGTGCGCGTTGCAAGTTGGGGGGTTTAGTGCAAGGCTAGTGGTGTCACGTAGGAAAAGGATGGGCATGGAAAGCGCAATCACAACCAAGGGGCTGACGAAAAAATACGGATCGTTTGTAGCGCTAGCGCAGCTGGATTTGGAGGTGAAAAAAGGCGAAATTCTGGGTTACTTGGGGCCTAATGGTGCCGGCAAAACTACCACTATACGGTCTATCTTGGGCTTAATACAGCCAACTTCTGGCAGTGCGGAAATTTTTGGCATACCAGCGACGGATACGGTGCAGTCACACAAACGCTTGGCGTACATCCCTGGTGAAGCCTCATTTTGGCCGAATTTGACGGGGATGGAGACGCTGCATTTGCTGGGAAGATTGCATGGAGAGATGGACATAGCTTACCGCGACCAGTTGATCAAGCGTTTTGAATTTATGCCCGATAAAAAAGTCCGCACCTACTCCAAGGGTAATCGGCAGAAGATCAGCCTAATTGCTGCGTTTATGACGCGAGCTGACCTTTTAGTAATGGACGAGCCGACGAGCGGGCTGGACCCGATTATGGAGCAAGCCTTCCGCCAGACCGTGCTCGAAGCCAAGGCGGCTGGGCAGACGGTGTTTTTGTCATCGCACATCCTAGAGGAAGTAGAGGCGCTATGTGACCGGGTGGCAATTTTGCGGGCCGGAAAGTTGGTGGAACTAGGGACTTTGAGCGAAATGCGGCACCTGAGTAGCGTGCGAGTGGAGGCGAGCTTTGACACCAAGGTACCAGACGTAACAAAAGTGGCAGGGGTATCTGGAGTAGAGGTGCATGGTCATCAACTGGTGTGTCAGGTGCAAGGGCCGATCGAGCCGCTGTTGAGGGCACTGGTAGATGCCGGCCCAAAGACGCTGCTTTCACGCGAGCCGTCGCTCGAGGAATTGTTTTTGTCACTGTATGGCGATAATGAGGTTAAAAACCCGAAAGGGCGGCGATGAGCGCTAAGGTAATGATGGCGGAGATGCGAGTGGTAGGACACCCGCAGACCGTGATTATGCGGTTCGTGGCTCGGCGGACGCTCAAAAGCGCGACATTTCTGGCATTGGCGTTTGCGGTGGTGGTGGCATCGAAAGTGGTGGGCTATGTACAGGTGTACCCAACCGCCAAAGATCAGGTGGCAGCGGCCGCGGCGCTGGCTAATAATGCCGGCGTGAAAGTGCTGTACGGCACACCGCACCATCTGGAAACAGTGGCGGGATTTGCCGTCTGGTATGCGCTAACAATGGGAGTGCTGCTGGGCAGCGTGTGGGCATGGCTGGTGGCAACAAGACAACTGCGTGGGGAAGAAACGGCTGGGCGCTGGGAGCTATTGTTGGCCGGCCAAACCACGCGACGACGGGCGGCAGCGGGGGCGCTGGGTGGGCTAGCCGTAAGCCTGATGGTGTTTTATGCGATCGCAGCGATAACGCTTACGGCGATTGGTAGCATCCACCAAGTGAACTACGCACCCGGACCCGCATTATTCTTTGCACTGGCGGCCGTGTCCGCTGCGGTGATGTTCATGGCGATCGGGGCGTTGGCATCGCAGCTGATGCCGACACGGGCGCGGGCAGCGGGGTTGGCGGCGGCAGTTTTTGGCGTAAGCTTCGCGGTGCGGGCGGCCGGCGACGTAACCAATGCGCACTGGCTGTTGAACGTGACGCCGCTGGGCTGGGTGGAGCAACTGCAGCCACTGGTTAACCCTCAGCCGATATGGCTGTTGCCAATCGTTGGGCTGTCGGCCGTGGCGGGCATGGGGGCGGTGTGGCTAGCAGGGAAGCGTGACCTCGGTGCAAGCGTAGTGCGCGACCACGACACAGCGCGCCCTCGTTTGCGGCTACTGAGCGGCCCGTTGCTGGCGGCGGTACGGACAACCCGCGGTGTAATGCTCGCCTGGATTGGCGCGCTGGGGCTAAGTGGTTGGTTTTTTGGCGCGCTGGCGAGCACGGCGGTGCAGGTGTTCCAGAGCTCATCGTCGGCCCAGCAGTATCTGGACCGGCTGTCGGGTGCTGGATCGGCTACGGCTAGCACGAAAGCCTTTATAGGCGCTATTTTCTTCATTTTCATGCTCGTGCTCATGGCGTATGCGGCTAGTAGTGCCGGCGCAATGCGGGCCGACGAAGCGCAAGGGTATCTCGACAATTTGCTCGTGCGCAAGGTTAGCCGGAGGCGGTGGCTGTGGGGACGGGTAGGTCTCGCGATGGCGGTCGCGGTAGGGCTGGCGGCGACGGCGAGTGTGAGTATGTGGCTCGGAGTATCGGCGCACCCCAATGGGCTGATGTTTGGCGATCTCATAAAGGCCGGGTTGAACATGGTGCCGGCAGCTATATTTACGCTTGGAATTGGTATTTTTTCGCTCGGAATGGTGCCGCGGCTAACAACGGTCATAGCATATGGGGTGATCGCGTGGTCGTTTTTAATTGAGCTGGTGGGTAGTGGAACCACGGTAAACCACTGGGTGCTCGACACGTCCGTGTTTACGCATGTGGCATTTGCGCCGGCAGTCGAACCTAAGTGGCGGGCCGGTGCGGTGCTGGTGATGTTGGGGCTGGCGCTGGTGGCGATTGGTGCCCTAAGGTTTAACCGGCGTGACCTGGCGAGCGAATAATTACGGCAGCACTGGGCCGAGCGAAATGGCGATGCACAATACGGTGAGAACGATCAGCGATGCGAAGAATAATTGGCGCGCCCATTGGGGGTCGTTTGTAGCACGCAGGCCGCTAATGCCAAGGGCCAGCCATCCCAGCGCCAACATTAATGCGACGGCCAGATAGGTGTAGCCGGCGTAGCCAAAAACCGTGAGACCGCTGACGGCTAGCGTGAAAGCAATAATGTAGAGCAGCATGTGGATTTTGACGGTGCGAGCTTCGCGTACAACCGGCAGCACCGGCAGCTTGGCGGCCGCGTAATCGTCGCGGCGAAACATAGCGATGGCGTAGAAATGCGGCATCTGCCAGGTGACGAGGATGAAAAACAGCAGCCAGGCGGCGATGTCGAGGCGGCCGGTAACGGCGACGTAGCCAACAACCGGCGGGACGGCGCCGGAGACGCTGCCAACCAGCGTAGACAGGGTGGTGGTGCGCTTGGCCCAGCCGTATAAAAACACATAGTCGAGGATGCCAACGAGGGCAACGGCGACGGTGAGGGCGTTGGTGCCAAGCGCAAGCAGCGCAAAGCCGACAGCGCCGAGGACGGTAGCGTAAACGAGGGCGGCGCGGACCGAGATGGTACCACTAACCAGGGGTCGCCAGCGCGTGCGGGTCATGGCAGCATCGATGCGGCGGTCGAGGACATTGTTGTAAACGCAGGCGGAGGCGATAACCAGGCCGAGGCCCAACAGCATGGTTAGGCCGAGTCCTAGATTTACGCCCGCGCGGGAGGCCAAGAAAAAGCCGGCGGCGGCGGGCAGGGCGTTACCGTAAACGATGCCCGGCTTGCACATCCAATAGTAGGCTTTCACGATGCGCATTATCTTTGTCATGATGGTCTCCATCATACCAGCTCTAGGTGGTTTGGCCCTGGGAGCTTACGGGGCTGATGGTGTAATATGTGAAGTATAATGATTATGCTTACTGGGGTGACGGAGCGGGATTGATGCCGAAAAAACGGCCGCAACACAGGCCAGGCAGCTTGGCTCGAGCTATGATTCTAGGGATCATTGCGTTGCTGTTGCTGTACGCGATTTTGATACACGGCCACAATATTGCGGTACTCAACCCAAAGGGGCTGGTGGCGCGGGAGCAAATGGGCATAACCCTATTTGCGGCGATCTTATTGCTGGCCGTGGCCGGGCCGACTGTGGGAGTGCTGTATTTCATGGCCTGGAAATACCGCGAAACAAACCCAAAGGCTACGCACGACCCCGAGCTGCAGGCTAACAAACTCTACCTGGTGGCAGCCTGGGGAATCCCAGCCGTTTTCTTGGCCGTTTTGAGTGTGGCGATGTGGATTACCACGCACAAGTATGTGCCGCAACAAGCAATTGCGGCCGCGGCTAAGCCGATGACGGTGGAGGTGGTGGCATTGAGGTATAAATGGCTATTTATCTACCCTACGCAGGGTATAGCCACGATCAATTACGTGCAAATCCCGGCCGACACCCCGGTGACCTTTGACCTGACAGCCGATGACGCGCCGATGAGCGGATTTTGGATCCCGAACCTCGGCGGTATGTTGTACGCCATGACCGGAATGGTAAACAGACTAAATCTTATAGGGCAGACCCTGGGGAGCTACGAAGGCAGGTCGTCCGAGATCACCGGTCCGGGTCTGGCCGATATGAAGTTCACAGCCCAGGTTAGCTCGCAGAAGGATTTTGACAACTGGGTGCAAGATACGCAGCTCGATAACGGTCCGCTGACTGATGCCGGGTATCAGAGCTTGCTCAAGCCCAGCGAGAATAACTCGGCAGCGTTTTACTCAAGCTACGAACGTGGCCTGTATGCTAAAGTGCTTATGAAATATATGGGTGCGGACAGCATGGCAGGCATGAATATGGACGGCATGAGATGAACTGGGAGCACATTATCCTCGGCAACCGGTTGAATATGGATGCTTTGCCGCATGAGTGGTTCACCATCGGCGGGACATTTGGCTTCATTTTGCTGCCAATCGCGGCCGTATTGCTGCTGGGTAAGATTAAGGGCTGGAAATGGCTGTGGGGAGAGTGGTTTACTTCGGTTGACCCGAAGAGAATCGGCATCATGTATATGATCGTGGCCGGATTTATGCTGTTGCGGGGCGGCCTCGACGCGCTGATGTTGTGGTTGCAGCAGGCGCTGGGATCGAGCAACATGCCGGGTTTTCTGGGTGTGCAGCACGGCTACTTGTCGGCCGACCACTTTCAGCAGATCGTTACCGCACACGGCAATATCATGGTCTTTTTCGTCGCCATGGCCTTCATCTTCGGGCTGGTTAACTTCATTGTGCCGCTGCAAATTGGCGCGCGCGATCTGGCCTTTCCGTTTCTGAACACGCTCGGCTTTTGGTTATATGTGGCCGGCGTGCTGATGGTAAACATGTTCTTTGCGGTGGGAGGCCAATATGCAGCAACTGGGTGGCTGGCGATCGCGCCGTTGCAGGGCAAAATGTTTAGCCCGGGCGTGGGCGTGGACTATTGGATCTGGAGCCTCCAGATTTCGGGGGTTGGGACGACCATTGCGGCGATCAACTTCATCGTGACGATTATTAAGATGCGCGCGCCGGGCATGAGCATGTGGAAGCTCCCACTGTTTACCTGGGGTAGCTTGTGCAGCATGTGCATGGCGGTGGCGGTATTCCCGTTGCTGACCGCGACACTGTTTTTGTCATTCTTTGACCGCTACCTGGGCACGCATTTCTTCACGATTGCGGGCGGTGGCGACCCGATGCTTTATACGAGCATGATCTGGATGTGGGGGCACCCGGAAGTCTACATCTTAGTGCTGCCGGCGTTTGGTGTGTTTGGCGAGGTCGTATCGGTGTTTAGCCGCAAGCCTATCGCCAGCTATGTCACGGCTGTGCTGGGTATGATTGGCGTCAGCTCGCTTGCGCTGTCGGTCTGGGTGCACCACTTCTTTACGATGGGCTCAGGCGCTGACGTCAACGCATTCTTTGGCCTCATGAGCATGGTGATAGCGATTCCGACAGCGGTGTTAATGTACGTCTGGATCGCAACCTTATATAAGGGCCGCATTAGATTCAGTGTGCCGATGCTGTGGTTTTTGGGGTTTGTGTGGACGTTCACGATTGGTGGTGTGAGCGGTGTCATGCTGGGCATTCCGCCGGTGGACTTCCAGCTGCACAATAGCCTGTTCTTGGTGGCTCACTTTCATTCCAACGTGGTTGGCGGAGTGCTGTTTGGCATCTTTTGCGGCATTAATTATTGGTTTCCTAAGTTTGCCGGCTTCCGACTCAATGAGCGCATCGGCCGCAATGCTTTTTGGTTCTGGATAGTCGGCTTTTCGCTGTCGTTTATTCCGATGTACATTTTGGGGCTTATGGGCGCAACGCGCCGGCTCGACCACTACGACGCATCGACCGGCTGGCAGCCACTGTATGTTGTGATGCTCATCGGCGGGCTGACCATCGCAATCGGCGTGGCACTGCAGCTGGCGCAGATATTGGCCAGTGTGATTGAGCGCAAGCGCCTAGCCGACACGACGGGCGACCCTTGGGATGGACGGACGCTGGAGTGGTCGACCGCCTCGCCGGTTCCGGAGTACAACTTTACGCATATCCCGACCGTTTCCACTCGCGATGCATTTTGGGAAATGAAGAAAAAGGCCTTAGCCAAGCAGAAATTTGAAGACATCCATGCTGTTAAGAACACGAGCGCGGGCGTTTGGATTTCCGCGTTCGCTTTTCTGGCCGGCTTTGGTTTTGTGTGGGAGATTACTTGGCTGTGGGTGGTGTCGTTGGCGGCAATTGTTATTAGTATTGTGATGAAGGCGTTTAACGAGGACAGCGAGTACGTTATTCCGGCGGCTGACGTGAAGAAAATGGAGGCAGAGCGACTGGCCCACAAGCCAAAGGCGCCGACGGCTGCGGAAGCGGACAGCGCCGAAGACATGAGCGTGTGGGAGCTGGTGAAGTGGCTGATGGCTTATGCTATGGAGGTTGTGAGGACGAAACGATGGCGGAAGCTCTAACCCCCCACCAAGCGCACGAGGAGGCCGCTAACGAGCGGGCGACATTTGGTTTCTGGGTTTATTTAATGACCGACCTGTTGATGTTTTCGATCCTGTTTGCGGCTTACTCGGTGCTGCACGGCAACACGCTTGGCGGGGCATCGCCGCGGCAGTTGTTTAGCCAGCCGGTGGCGCTGACCGAGACGCTGATATTGCTCACTTCGAGCTTCACTAACGGCATCGGGATGTACCGGGCGCGGGAGGGCAAAAAGAATCAGATGCTGGTGTGGTTTGGTATTACTTTCTTGTTGGGCTTAAGCTTCTTGGGGCTGGAGATCAGGGAATTCACCAAATTTTTCCATGAAGGGCACACGCTTACGAGCAGCGGATTTTTGTCATCGTTTTTTGTGCTGGTTGGAACTCACGGGCTGCATATCACTTCGGGCCTGCTATGGATGGGAACCACGCTAGGGTTTGTGATGGCGCGCGGCCTGACGCCCGGCCTGGTGCGCAAACTAAGCCTGCTAAGTTTGTTCTGGCACTTCCTTGATATCGTGTGGATTTTCATTTTCACCATCGTTTATCTGCAGGCGCTGGTATGAAGCGAGAACACGGCACCATCCGCAACTACGTGATCGGGTTTGTCCTGTCGCTGGTATTCACGCTTATCCCGTACTTTCTGGCAGTCAACCATCTGTTGATTGGCCTAGTGCTGTTTATTACGATACTGGCGTTTGCGCTTGTGCAAGCGGGCATTCAGCTATTGTTTTTCCTGCACTTGGGGCGTGAACGCAATCCGCGGTGGCAATCTGGTTTTCTGATGGTGACGGCCGGCGGCTTGTTTGTGGTGACCGTAGGCACGAGCTGGATCTTGTACCACTTGCACACGAACATGGCGCCAACGGCCGAAGCGTTGCAACTGGCTCAAGACGAAGGTATCGCGCAGATTGGCGACAAGAAGACCGGCGCTTGCGACGAAACCTATACGGTCCACACGGTCACAATAAAGCAAAACATTGCTAATCCCAGCCACATTGATGCGCGACTGTGTGATGAAATCGTATTCACCAATGACGACAACACGTCGCGCGACATCGCCTTCGGCGCCCCCAACAAGCCGGTGCCGTACGGTGGCGTTAACGACCTGCCGCTAGCCAAAGGTCAGTCCCAGATGCTGATCTTAAACCAGACCGGCACGCAGTCGTTTCATGACCATCTAAACGATGAGGCGACCGGCGACTTTGCCGTTACGCCCTAAAGGCTGTGGATTAGGTGCCGGCGTAGGCGGCTTTGAGCTTGGCGAGGTCGAGCTTTTTCATCGGCAGCATAGTCTGCATAACGCGCGCTGAAGCGGCGGCGTCGTCGCTGGACAGCATGGCTGGCAGATCGCGCGGCGTAATCTGCCAGCTCAGGCCGTATTTATCTTTGAGCCAGCCGCACTGGCCCGCTTGTCCCCCATCGGCCGTGAGCTTGTTCCAGAAATGATCAATTTCGTCCTGGTCGGCGCAGTCAATCTGGAGCGAGATGGCCTCCGAGAATTTGTACTGTGGCCCACCGTTTAAGGCGGTGAATTGGAGCCCGGCGAGCTCGAAGGTAACGGTCATGACTAGGCCGGCCGGCTGGGGTGCGCCTTCGCCAAAATGAGTTGTCGCGATAATTTTGGCATCTTTAAACAAGGACACATAAAATTTGGCGGCGGCTTCGGCTTCGGTGTTAAACCATAAAAACGGCATAATTTTTTGCATGGCGGCCCTTTCGTTACATATACCATGATAGTGTTAGTTCAGAGCTAAAAAGGGAATGGGCGATGTTAAAAATTGATGCGAGTTTTGGCGGTTTTTCGGTGAATAATCTGGAGGCGGCCAAAGAATTTTATACCAAAAAGCTGGGTTTAACGGTAAAAAACGACGACATGGGGCTGATGTTTGAGCTGCCCGGCGGTGGGATGGTATTTGCCTACGAGAAGCCGAATCACGAGCCGGCAAGCTACACCATGCTGAATTTTGAGGTTCGTGATATTGATGCGGCAGTGGACGAACTGGCCAGCCGGGGTGTGACGTTTGAGCACTACGACGGCATGCACCAGGACGATAAGGGTATCGCACGGGGGATTGCCGCGCAGATGGGGCCGGACATCGCATGGTTTAAAGACCCGGCGGGCAACATTTTGGCGGTGCTGAAAAACGGATGAGGCCTTCACAGCGCCGCATAAAGTTGTTATGCTCATGCTAACTATCTGGGGCTACTTAATTTGAAGTCATCAAAAAAGAGATCAAACCGAACGTTGTTAGGTTCACAACTGCTTTCGCGGATGAACCCGGCGCTGGCAGTGGTCGTTATCGTGGCTGTGGTCATATTGGGCTATGTGGTGGTGCGGTCGTTTGCCGCCAGTGGGTCGGCGCAGCTGTATCTTACTCCAGCCTCGGCTACTTACACTAACGGGCAATCCGTGGCAGTTCAGGTCTACGTTAACACCGGCGGCGATCCGACCAATGCGGTTGAGGCCGACTTTTCCTATCCGGCTGCCAAATTGCAGTTTGTGAGTGTCGACGGTACCGGCTCGGCCTATGACATTGCGGCTAGTTCGAGCGGCGGTAGTGGCACTGTAACGATTGCCCGCGGTCACGCCGGGAATGTGACCGGCACAGCCTTGGTGGCAACCGTTAACTTTACCGTGATTTCAACCGGTTCGGCCAGCTTAACGTTCCAGGGCTCATCAGCAGTGGTTCGCAGTACCGACAACACCAACATTCTCACCAGCACGGTGGGAGCCAATTACACGCTCAATGCGGCCACCGCCACGCCAACGCCTACCCATACGCCGACACCAACGCATACGCCCACTCCGGCGCCAGGAGGAGGCACCACTAGCACACCTGCGCCGACCTCGACCCCAGTGTCATCCCACGGATCAAATCCTGGTAGCAGCATTGCTACGCCAGCCCCGGTAGTAGGCGACAACTCCACGCCGACCCCGGTGCTGACAACGGACAACCCAGCCGCGACGGCAACGCCGCTGGCAGACCAGGTCAAGGCATTGCTTGGCAACAACAAAGTACTTGGCTATGCGGCGGTTGGCGTGCCGGCGCTAATTATCCTGATCGTGGTAGGGTCGTGGCTGATGCGCCTTCGCGGTGCGGCTAATTCAGTGGGCCCTCAAGCTCTGGGCCAGACGTTTGTGCCGCCGGCCCAGCAACCGACCGCTCCTCCGTCTATACCGATTGGCCTGACGAACCAGAATAGAACCGTTATGCCGGGGGGCGGGAGTGCTCCTGTGACGCCGCCGGCGCCGCCTACCAATAACGGTCCCGGGGACGGGAACCCGCCGGCACCGCCCACGGCTTAGGAAACTCAAGACATAAAAACGAAGCTGTAGTGGCTTCGTTTTTATATAAACGCCCCGCTTGATACCATCAACTGCTCGGCCGACCTATTAGCTTTCCTGGAAAGCTCCTTGGCGGATGTGGCGCGGCAGCAGGAAGCTGAGGCCAAAGACCACCACGAGCAGGGCCAGTGCGTACGCAACGCCGGTTTTAAAGGCGTGCGTGAAATTGACGTTGACGGCGGTCTTGGTGGCATCGGTGAAAGCCTGCTGCAGTTGCGGATTGACGGGGGCGTTGGCGGTTTGCTTGCAGCTGTCGGGGGTAACGGTGGAATCTTTTTCATTCACGCGGTCGGTGTAGCAGGTGGTAAACGCATTAATAATGGGCTGTTGATCGACGGCCGGGACGTGCTGGCTGTTGAGCGCGGCCTGGATTTGAGGCGTGGCTGCAGCGACGCTGGGGACAGCGTAGGCGGTGAGCTGCCCGAAGAAAACCACACCAATGGCCGCCACGCCAATGGCGCCCCCCAGCTGCTGGACGGCATTTAAGACACCGGAGGCCGAGCCGGCATGGTTGTGGTCGACATCGTTTAGCACGACTGCGAACACGGGCATCATAATGAGCCCCATGCCAATGCCAATGGGTAGCAGGCCGGGGATGATCTCCCATGGGCTGGTGCGAGTGCCGAAGTGCTGGAACGCCCAGGCCAGATACACTAGGCCGGAGCTCATTACGATGGTGCCGAGGGTCATTGAATAACGGCCGAGGCGCGGGATGACTTTGGCGCCGAGAACGCCAAAGGTGGCCGCGATGCCGATCGACAGCGGAATGCCGGTGAGGGCGGCTTTGACGACGCTGTAGCCAAGACCAATTTGCAGGGTGAGGGTGGAGATAAGGAAATAGCCGATCATCACGCCTTCGAAGACCACATTAGTGATGAGGCCGAGGCTGAATGACGGCTTTTTAAACAAGGCCGGTAACACCAATGGTGAGCCGTCGGTGCGCTGCTTGTGAACCTGCCACCAGGCAAAAATCCCGAAGAACGGCAGCGAGGCGGCCATCGAAACAAACGTCCAGGCGGGCCAGTTTAACTCGCGGCCCTGGATGAGCGGGAACACAATTAACGCCAGCGCCGCCATGACGATAGCCGTGCCGACGAGATCGAGCTTGAGCGGGTGTGCGCTTTTGCCCCCAGGCAGATAGCGCGGCGCCGCCCACAATGCAAACAGGCCAACGGGGATGTTAATAAGGAAGATCGGGCGCCAGTCGAGGCCGAAAATATTGGCTTTAATGAGCAGCCCGCCGATGACCGGCCCGAGCGAGGCAGCGATACCGGCCATGCCGCCGAACAAACCATTGATCTGGCCGCGTTCTTCGGGCGGGTACATGACCTGCATCATACTCATGACTTGGGGCACCATCAGCGCAGCCATGGCGCCCTGAAGCAAGCGGGCGCCAATGAGCACCAACGGGTTCCAGGCGGCGCCGCTTAAGAGGGAGGCCACGGTGAAGCCGGCGACACCAACCATGAAGACCTTACGGTAGCCGTAGACATCACCCATGCGGCCGCCGGTAATTAGCAGCAGCGAAAAAGCCAGGGCGTAACCGGCGACCAGCCATTGGATGGCGGTGTAGGTAGCACCGAGGTTGGCCTGGATAGACGGGATGGCGATGTTGACGATGGTGGAATCGAGCAGATCCATGATGAACGCCAATGCTACGACAGTCATGGCGATTTTGCGGGTTCGGGCGGACAGGTTTTGTGAGTGCTCGCGGGCACTGAGGGTAGCGGTGCCAGTTGGCATATAAGATGCGCTCCTACGATGAATTACAGGTGAGAATTATACCTAAGATTAGGTTTGAGCTCAACAGACATGTAGGTTACTACCCGAAAATTATATAGATCCCTTGATTTAAGACTGCAAGAGATTCGTTGATGTGGGCATCCAGGGTTCAGCCCTGGATGCCCACACGGCGTGCAGGGTGTTCGGTGGCGGTTTATTTGCCGCAGCAGCACTGCCTACTGTCGAACCAGGGAGGTGCGCCGAAGCCCGGGTTCACCGCTATGACTACGCGGCCGGCGAGCCTCGCGAGGTTGGTGCGCATCAGGAACCTTGCCGCGAGGCCGACACCCTTAGGGATGCTCACTCCAGGTATTGATCGTTGCTTGGGTACCATCGTGCCCCCTTCTTATTTATGCGGCCTTTTTGGCCGCTGACCATGCGAGCAGCAGATACGTTGCTGACAGGAGGAGTTCGCTCGCATTATTGGCACGCCGTAGCCGCGAGTTCTGGAGCCCTTCTCGACAGAAAGGCAGCTGGGTGCGGGCAGCGCGATCTATGGCGAAGCAGACCAGCCCGGTAGCTTTGAGCGCTTGCTGCCTGCGATTGGGGGCTAGACTAGCCCCGAGCAGGAGGGCACCGAGACCGTTCAAGCAAAGGCGCCCAGAGGCGATCAGGAAGCGTTGGCGGCGCCTGGGGTTCATCTTGCGAACGCTACGCTTACTCCCACTCTTAAGCTCATAGGCGTCAATGGCGCTGTCGACGCACCCCGCCAGACTCTCGGCTATGGCGAAAAGCACGGATATCATGTAATGTCCCTAGAAAGTTACTTGCCCTGTGCACGCGGGATAATCTTAGTTCAGCTGAGTTTGCTAGGCAACATCAGATCAGCTAGCATCTTTTTTGGGGGCTCCCCCGCTTTGCAACTTGTTACTGCCCTAATCCGCCGTGCACAATTTCGTTTTCGACATAACTGGTGAGGTTTTCGATCTCGCCGTAGTCTACCTCTTTGTTGGGCCCAACATCGGTAAACTGGGAAACGTCGCCGAGCGTTGCCATGGCCTGCTTGCCGGTGGGCGTTTGGTTCATGGTTAAAAGCGCGTTGTTGATGGCGGTTTGGAGGGATGGGCTGATGTCGCCACGAAGTGAAACGGCAAAACGCAAGACATCCGGCGATGTCCAGATGATGCGATAATTCTGATCAAAGGTAGACCCAAAATGTGAGCGGATCTCGAGTTCGCTCTCGGCGCCCGCGGGGGTGGTGCCGTTCTGAACGCTGTCATACACGCTGGCATGAACCAGGGCATAGCCAATTTTGTCGGCTGGCACCGGGCTTTCGGGGGTAGGGACTTGAACCACCTGGTATTTCATTTGCAATAGTTCGGCCTTGGGCAAGAAGTAGCCTACCGTGCTGGTGGCGGAGTCAAATGCCAGCACGCGACCCTGAAGGTCGGCGAGGGATTTTATGGGGCTGTCACGCTTCACGAAGATGGCGGTATGATACGTTTCAGCGCCGCCTTTCCACTCGTCGGCCAGTAACTCGCCATTTGACAGCTGATCGGCTACGAATGAGGGGAATAGGCTGTCAACGTACATATCCATCTTGCCCTGGCGCATTAGAGAAGCGACGTCGGCGACTGAAGTCTGCGGTATGAAGACGGCTTTTTTTATGCCTTGCGCGCGCAATTGGCTGGCCAGGTAATTGATGAAGGGCGTGAACGCCGCGGTGTCGGCCTGGAGTCCGTCTTCGTCGATGATGGTGCCGACTTTGAGCATGGCCGAGTCGGGCAACGGCGTAGGCTTGGCGACCGGGGCTGGGCTTGGTTTGCGGATCGCCCAAACGCCGAGGCCCATGAGGACCACTACGACCAGACCCATAACGACCAGCACAGCTGGGTGTACGCGGCGTTTGATTTTCGGTTTGAGCGGGGGTTCACTCGCGAGGGTTGGATGAGCGACGGGTGGTGGCGTTTGATCGTCTGGCACGTTGTTCATGAGGCAACTTTCCTATTTTATTAATTGGTTGATTTTGCGCTAGAGGCCCCGGTGGGCGAGGCTTTGGTTGAGAGTGGCACCGTAAAGCTGAAGGTACTGCCTTTGCCGACTTCTGAGCGTTCCAGAGCAATTTTGCCGCCCATATCCTCGATCAATAGCTTCGAAATGTACAAGCCCAGCCCCGTGCCCCTGGTGGTATCGCGGGTGATGATACTGGAAGTGGCTTGTTGGAATTTGTGGAAGAGGATCCGTTGGTTTTCTGGTGATATGCCACGCCCGGTATCGGTAACCGTGACCTTAAGAAATTTACCGTTTACGGCTGCACCAATTAATATGTCCCCCTTGTCGATAAATTTAAGCGCATTTCCGACCAGGTTATAAATGATCTGCTTAACCTTGTTCTTGTCCGCTCGGACCATAGGCAGCGTGCCGAGATTATTGCCCATTCGAACGGCAATTTTTTTCTCTCCGGCGACACCGCTGATTTCGTACACGACCTGCTCAATACTATTTTCGATCGAAAAGTCTTCCGGATGGAATTGCATTTTGCCTTGCTCAAGCCGTGAAGCATCGAGGAAGTCGTTCACGATGCCGATCAAGCGAATACTCGAATCATGAATGTCGCCAACCATTTCGTTGAGCTGCGGGTCTTTTAATTGTTCTTTGTAGTATTGCTGGATGAGCGACGTATTGCCCCGGATGGCCGTTAAGGGCGTGCGCAGTTCATGCGATGCGATGGAGAAGAACTCGTCTTTGGAGCGGGCCATTACCCGTTCCTCGGTAACATCTTCGACGAGGATGGCCGTTCCAATGGTTTGTACGGCATCGCCTTCGTGCAGGAGCACCGGCGAACAAAAGGCCCGGAACAGTCGGGATTTATTTGGTATCTCATTGAGGTTGATGGCTTTTTTACTCCGCAGTGAGGCTTGCGAATGTTCGAGTAGTTGGCCGAGCAGGCCGGCGGATTCGTTTAATTGCCGACTAATCTCGGCGATTCTTTCGGCGCCACTGACAATCCCCAGCATTTGTTGCATGGCCGGATTGATTTTTAGGATCGTGTTACTGGCGTCGGTCATCATGAAGCCGAGCGGCAAGCTGTCAATCGAGGAAGCGAACCTGGCTTTTTCCTCACCGAGCTGGCTGGTGCGGATTGATGTTTCATGGAGTGATTGATTGAGCTTGGTGTAGGTTTGACTGAGCTGGGCGGCCATGTCGTTAAAGCCACTGCCAAGCTGGCCAATTTCGTCTAACGAGGTGACGTCAACGCGAGCAGTGAAGTCACCCTGGGTAAACTTTTGCGTGGCCGCGGTGAGCGCTCGGAGCGCGGATATGATGCCCTGCGAGAACAGGTAAATGTAGATGAGCACAACGATCGTGATGAGGGTAAGCGTACCGGCGAGGCTGCGCTGGATTGAGCCAACCTGACTATGATACTGGTTGATGGTGGACTGAAGATTGGTGCTCTCGTTGTTTACGAGGTTGGTGATAAGACTGGTGGCGTCGGCTTGCTGGAGTTCGTAGTTAATATCGAACAAGCTGCGGGCTTGAGCGAGCGAGCCTTGCTGGACATCGGCCAGGATGAGCAGCTCGGTACCCTTGAGCTGATCTGTGACGAGCTCGTATTGATCGATGGCTTTGGCTTCGGATGCATTGAGTTGGTTTTTGTCGAGCGATGCCAGATTATTGTCGCGGTCGGTAACGGTGCGGTCGTAGGTCGCTTGGTAGCTAGGGTTTTGGTTGAGGAGGTATGCCCGCACAATGTTGGACAGGCTTTGGCTATCGACCTCGAGAGTTAGGACGTTTTTGAGTCGGGCGTAACGTTGGTCAAGGTTGTTGAATGATTGGGTGACAATATTTAGCTGAACGAAAAGATACACCCCGTACGACCCGAGAGCCATGGTAATTATGAGGAACATCAGAAAGAATTTCTGCCGGATAGACAGACCGGCAAGAGGATTGCGGAGGACTTTGATGCTTTTTTTCATGAGGGCGAAATGAGCCAATTGCTATGCGTCTAGAATAGCGTTACTTAAGCATAAGCACAATGTGACGGCGGTCCGTGGCCCACTTCTCGGGTGTGCGACGTAATCCGAACTGCACCGGCCCGAGCTGCTTATTAGCGGCCCGAGGATGACTCTATCGACAATTTGGAGATTTCCAGGTTGCAGCAGCCATTGGCCCGGCACCATGCTTCGCATAATCTGGCCGTCTTTTCGCCCTTGTAATGCAACCTACAGACCGGGCATTGGTACAACGTGATCCCCACTGGCGGCCTCTCCTACTAGGTTGCTCTCGCTCGGACTCGCGATAAAATCTTCAATCTCGATAACCTGGCTCTTATCTATCAAGACAATCGGGCCTGAACCGCCTCTCGGCGTTTGGTTCAATACGATGAAGACGCCGGCCTCAAAGATAGCGACCGCGATATATTGGCTTTCTTGGGGTTTTGATTCCCCTATTTCTACTCGCAACGTTCGTTTGCCATCGGCGTAGGTCAGCTTAAAGATGCGCCGCTCCTGAATAGGAAAGCGGAGCTGGTCAACCAGCGACCGTTTCATCTCTTGGTAGGCTGGTTCGGCTTGCGCCTTACTTGCACTGGGTACAAAAAACCGCATCGGTTGGATATGCCGATGTTTAGTAGCGACGGTTATTGAAAGCGGCTCGTGGGCGGTCTTCTTTCGGCCGGGCAACATTCACCGTGAGGGTGCGGCCATCAACCTCTTTGCCGCCGAGGCCGGCTATGGCTGCTTGAGCTTCCTGATCGGTCTCCATCTCAACAAAGCCAAAGCCCTTTGAGTTGCCAGAGTCACGGTCGGTAATAACACTTGCGCTGACAACTTTGCCGAACTGGTCAAACAGCTCTTTTAACTTGTCGTTATCAATATTAAAGCTTAGTGAGCCTACAAATAATTTAGTAGCCATACTTTTCTTCCCTACCCGAATAGTGCTATGTCTCTCCAAAATAAGATTGAGCGTTGAAGCCTTGCGGGTATGGCGACTAACAAAATCGACAAGTCGTGCTTGTTTCTAGATTACGAGTAGTATATCAGATTTTTGGCTTGACGTCGAAATTGAGCGATGGCTTAACATGGCTCTAAATTTAACAAACGACTGAACATAATTTTTGCCCAAGGACTGAGTGTGACGCTGGTCACTTGCCGTGAGCGGCGGTTGTGTTAAACTCCAAGCAATTTCGTTAAAACTAAAATCAAACAGAAAGTCAACAAGGTGGCAAAAAAATTACACCCGCTATCGCAAGGCATCCACGGAATTATGATCCAGGATGTCCCGTTTTATGCTAACAAGTTCTTTTATTCGCTTGGCTTTTTGTCCATGATCTCGTTCTTGGTTTTGCTTGTTACGGGCACAATCATGGCATTCTTCGGGCCAGGGTGGTGGCTTACAAACCCCATTGGCGGCTACCTGCGAAGCATGCACCTGTGGGCTACCCAGGCTTTTGTGCTCTTTATTTTGATTCATCTCATGGTCGTGTTTTTCACTTCCGGGTACCGTAAGCCACGACGCCTTACCTGGGTACTGGGTGTGCTCATGCTGTTTTTGGTGCTAGCCGAGACGGAATTCGGCTACGTGCTGCGAGGCGACTTCTCGTCACAATGGCGTAGCCTGCAGGGTGCGGACTTTTATAATGGCGCCGGCCTTGGCTACCTTATTAATGCGCTGAGCTACCAACAAATTTACGGCATCCATGTGGTTGTGATACCGCTGGCGGTGATGGGCCTGCTGTTTTTCCATTACTTGCTGGTGCGAGTGCTCGGCATTGCTCAGCCCTACCGCAAAGACATGAAGGCGCGGACGGTGCCGGCCAACCACAATAGGTTGTTTATGCGCGGCGGCGGGTTGATTTTATTGATCATGGGGTTGGCATTTGCACTGCCATCGCCCTATATTAAGCCAAGCACCATCCAGTCGGTCGCTCAGCAAGACCCGCTCTTGGTACAAAAAGCGCTGGTTTCGGAGATGGATAAAACTTCCGATACTGCCACCTATATAGACAATATTGACCCCTATACGTTCGACACGGTTACCGTGTTTATCGCCAAGCCATACCAGCAATATCTGCAGGCGTCGGGTACAGTGGATGAGCTGGCGAAATTTAACGCTGAGCCAGGCGACGTGCAGGCCCAACAGCTCAAGGATGCCGAAGATTACCTGGGGCAAGACAAGCCCGACACCGCCAAGGCCCCGAATAGCCCCGTGATGCAGGTGGTGAGTGCGCTGGCCAACATGGCAGCTGCGGGTCTATACGAGCCGGCCTTAACGGCCGAAACTGGCACTACATTTGCATCATCAAGCACGTTCCCGACCCGGTTTTTGTCTGATACCGGTGTCCTGGAAGACCAGGCTGGCAAGCTCGGGATTACAACGGAGCAGTATGGCATGATTCACGAGGAGACAGGGCATGACCCGGGTGCGTGGTGGTTGGCCCCGATTGGCCTGCTCAATCACACGGTGCTCGCCAACGACAGCAACGGCGACCGCGACGCGGCCATTATCTTTGGCTCGCTGCTGTTGACGTTGATGGCCTTCCCGTTTATCCCATATGTGAACCAAATCCCGGACAAGCTCAGACTTTATAAGCTGCTTTGGCGGTAGGTTTAGCGCCCCGTTACGCTAGGCCGGGCTTGAAAGTTCAGCGTTGGCTGGGGAGTTTAAAACAGCGGCGGGCGTTCGCCTAGGCTTTGGAGTTGTAGCCCGCCGCTCGCGGAGTTGGCGTCGAAAAATTGCGGTGGGTTCAGGTAGATTTGGGGATTCAGCATAATTTTTTCCGCAACTTCAGCGCCATTGCCGCTGCCGAGCCGCCGCAACTGGAGATCATGCCCCATCACAAAGCCGTTGACGGTCAGAGTGCTATTACACGTGCCGCCCCAGGTAGTGTCGCAGGTATTAATGGAGCCCTCGGAGAACAAATAGGCATCGACCTGGGTAACATTGGCGGCAATCGCAATACTGGTAAGCGGGCCGGCAATAATGCCGAGCGACGGGGCAGCGGATCTGGGGGTGGGCGTATTGGTTAACGTGATGCCACTCTTAGGGCAGCCATTGCCACCGATTGTGAGTGTGCCGGATTGCTGCACGATAGTGGTGGGATTATTGACGGTGCCGCAGATATTGGCGTTGCCCGTAATATAATGCACGCCTTTCCAGCTTGAAATGTCGTAAACCCCAGAGCCGGTCGTGACCGCGCCTGCTCCGCCGGCCGCAAGGTAATTTTGTGCAGCAGCATATAGATCCGGCTGGCAGATTTGCACATATGAGCCGGTTTGCCCGAGGTTCAGCATAGTATTGTCGAAAGCGCCGTTTGACCCGAAGCCAGAGATGCTGCCACTGGCAGATACGCCATACTGCCCATACGAAGCACCAAGGGGATTGCCTTGGACGTTACCAGTGCTCTGAGCAGCGCCGCACAAACCGCCGCCGGCATGAACGTCGCCGTTCAGCCCAACCACGGACGGGTAGGCAATGTCCTCCACCTTAAACTGGACGGTAGCCTGGGCCACGCTACCGCCGGCGTCTGCCGGATAGTAATACACCTGAAATGTAATGATGCTGCCAGGGACAGCGGTCGTTGGCACCGTAAAGGTGAGCGAACCGCTACTCACCCCCCCCACCGCCAGCCCGGGGGTATCCCAATACCAGCCAGCCCCACTGACGCCCGGCACCTCCGAGCCGCCAGAGCGAAAACCTTGGCTGGTTTCGCCGGAAGTTAAGGTGGTTTGACCAGGGTCGCTACAGGAGCTGAGACATGGTTCGGCTACACCCGCCCCGGGCAGTTGGACCTGGAGTGCGCCGGGGGCTGCGGGATTGAGGCCACTATTGGTGAGGCTAAGGTCGATGGTACCGGTCTGGCCGGGCAGGATTTCGCTGACGGTGCCGGTTGCGGTTAGGCCTACATTGTAGCCCAAGATTTGCGACAGCGAAGAGAGCGTGCCTTCGACGTTGCTGCAAAAACGGTTAATTTCATACGTTCCGCTAGCTGACGAGAAGACAATCATCTGAGCGAGATCAGGCAAGCGGGATGCGTAAGCAGCCACATCATGACCGAAGTCGGCTGAATAACTGTTGACGATGCCAGCCGGCAGATTCTGGGTCTCGTCCCAGTTGACATCGCCGGCGGCATCGGCCTCAGTAACAAGCGTAGCCCAGTTGGCAAACTGGACCTTGGCATCATTAACGCCAGTTTGTAAGTTGTTACCAAATATAAATCCAGGGCCACTTGCCGGTGGGCCAGCCGAGCCCGGATAGGCAGTATAGGGACCGCCCGTCATAGTAAGTACCAAAAATGCAGCCCCGACTACCTCGCGGCGCCAAGCGTAACAGCCCGCATAGGGGTTAAGCGAACTGTCTTGTGCTACGTCGAGCGGCGGGTTTGGCTGTGCCAAGGTGCAGCCGCCGGGATTTGGAGCATTCAAGTAGCTGTTGATTAAAGCGATGAAATGCTTGGCGGCAACGCCGGGTGGCATGCCGTTAACGACGCCGTAATTGGGATCACTGGCGTTCGGAAACGCAAACTGACTGACCGGAGTCCCTACCGGATCGCTATAGAAGTAAAATGCCGGGAGTAAGGTTTCGTGGCCGACGGCGTTATCGCACGATCCATCTAGAGCCGCGCAGTCAAGCGGCGGTAGGCCGGTAGAGAGATCCGTAAAATATCCGGAGTTTAAACACCGGCCAAACTGGATCGTACTGCAATCCGGAGGGCCGGCCGGGCCAGCAGCCCGAGCGGGGGAGGTTAATGCGAGCAAATTAAGCCCAAACAGGAACAAGACCAGAATAAGTGGCCGGATGAATTTCTTCACGGCGCGGACTCCAGAGCTTTGATTTCAGCCTTGAAATTAGTTTCATTGGGGTCAGAGGTATTGGCGAGGTTAGCCGCCTGTTGGTAATAGCTGATGGCGGCCTGCTTATTGCCGAGTACAGCTTCGGCTTCACCCGCGCCAGCGGCGTCGAGCAACTGAACTTTGCCGCTGACGGCTTCGGCGCGCTTGTACCACTTGAGGGCGCCGGCATAATCCTGGTGGTTAAGAGCCAGCACGCCGAGTTGCAGGAGCGGTTGGTACTGGTATTGCTTGGGCGGGTTGGTGTTCACATAATTCTCAAGCACTTGCGTTTCGAAGGTGTACTTGTGGCTGTTGTCTAACGTTTGCGCTTCTTTCAAAACCGCGGCGGCCTGCTTGGCTTGGTCTTGAGCATCTTGCTGAGACCGCAGCCGCCATACAACCGCCACCATTATGCCGGCAATAATCGCCAGGGCGAGCAGCGGCATAATGAATCGTTTCCAGTGCCTTTTCTGGTAAACTTGCGGCACAACACTCCCTTACATACGTTCGAGTCTACTAGCTTTAATATTAGGTCAGCCGGGCTATAAGCTCAAGCGGTTACCATTTGGAACGATCGTCTCTGGGACACGGCAGCTGTACAGATCTAAAACAGCGGCGGGATTGTTGCTTCGCCACTTGCGCCTCCTCATCTCTCGCCAGAACAGATTTAAGAATATGGGTAGGTGCTAGCCGAACAGCGCTGTTCGCCGCAAGAAATACGCTCCAGATAGGGAGAGGTGCCCTTTTAGGCGCCTCTTCCCTACTCAATCCTGTTTTTTATCCTGAACTACTTCCCCGCTAGCTGCTTATACATGTTGTAAGCGGCGGTCGGGTTGCCATTCGAGTCAAGTAATCCGAAGCTACCATCGCCGATGTAGTCGTACCAGAAGATAGGGCCGGCCCAGGCCTGACCA
>Ga0265338_10001148_pt1 | contig 43759 bp, 46 predicted proteins | sample 42126metaG_FD_193579 | JGI IMG/M metagenome (GOLD analysis project Ga0265338, IMG submission 193579) | Rhizosphere microbial communities from Carex aquatilis grown in University of Washington, Seatle, WA, United States - 4-21-26 metaG | ecosystem: Host-associated > Plants > Roots > Rhizosphere... | reverse complement strand
GTACGGTGGTATCGTCGGCGTAACTCCCGAGGAGGCAAACGTGGCAATGGTGGTCACCAGGAATCTTGCGCAGCTTGCGATGACCAATTTCGACAGCTTTGTTGACCGGACGATCCATTCAAACCAATGCGCACATCAAATCGTGCCGGAATTGGAATTAACGGGAGAAATTCATACTGCGTACCCGATTACTCCGGGGGGAACTGAGCGAAAGTATTCTTGCGCTTATCTCATTGGAGATGCACGCCGCACGACTGAACCGTTTACCGGCGAGGGAGTATTTTTTGCAATGCAGGATGGCCTCCGAACTGCCCACTCCATTTTAAAATCCGTCGGCATAATGCCTGGATCGTTTACGCCTCCGTTGCGAAGCCGTTTTTGGCGGGATAATATCTTTTCTCCGGTTCTTCAGCGCGAGTCAATGACTGAAAGTCTTCTTGCGCTAGGAATGCGGTACAATAGTCTCGCGCAGTTAGCCAGTAGAATGGTCTTTCGGTAAGAGGGGGCAATGGTCGGTAACCAGTGAGCAGTTGACAGTAATCCGCTAACAGTGATTTGAAAAAAGGATGCTGAACTAAAAAATATGGACCAATTGCGCCTATGATGCAGCGCACGCCCGGCAATTCTCCCCACCTTCTCGTTTGTTTTTTGCTTTTTCGGTCATATCTTTATGGTGGTCATTTCCGGGCGGTCGAATATTGTTTCAGCCATCACCGGATCGATGAAAACAGTGATCATTGATCATTGGTCCTTGATCAAGGTAGTCTTGCTCGACGCTCAGTTTGATCGATCCAAAAAAGTCGGATAGCTGCGTCCACATCGAAGAAGGGAATTATGATGATACCGAACATGAACTCGTTTCTTTGCTCGCAGAATTGTTCGCATGTCGGAAATGCAGGCAGATTTGTCGCGCAGAAGATGAATGCGAGAGCATATCGCTGCAATAATAGTTTGAGAGGAACGATCCTGGCATCGTTCTTTTTGACGATGTGGGTCAGCTTTTTTCAGTTGGCTCCGGCTGGGCAGCTCCATTCAGGCCGAGTCACAGTCGACAAAAACAAACGAACGTTCCTGTTTTACCTTCCGAAAAACATCTCTGAGACTCCAAAGCTTATCTTTGTTCTTCACGGTTCGGGTATGGAAGCAAAAGGAATGCAGGTCCTGACCGGAGGACAGTTTGATAAACTTGCCGATGCCACGAAAGACATGGTCGTTGTCTATCCCCAGGCATACGGACGATATTGGAATGATTGCAGAAAGTCGGCAACATTTGATTCGCGGAAATTGAAAATCGATGACATCGCTTTCTTCGAACGTATGGTCAAATATTTTAAGGAGAATTACAGTATCGACGAACATGAAATCTTTGCGACCGGCTACTCGAATGGTGCACAAATGTGCTTCAAGCTTGCGAAGGAACGGCCGGCTGTTTTCAAAGGGTTCGCCGCAGTCGCCGCAAACCTCCCGGCGGCAGCGAACGATGACTGCGTCCAGGCAAATCAGCCTGTTTCCATGCTGTTGCTGGATGGGACATCGGACCCCATCAACCCGTTCAATGGCGGCGTGGTTAAAGGGGGGGACGGCAAAGAGCGGGGAGAAGTGATGTCAACCGCTCAAACAATTCAGTACTGGCTGGGAGTGGATAAAGGAGATTCCGTGTCGGCGAAGGAGTATGATTTCCCCGACATCACAAGAAACGATAAATCGACAGCGGTTGAATATACTTATGACTGCGTTCAATCGGGAAAAAAAATCGTGTTCATCAAGGTGATCAACGGCGGGCATATTTTCATGAATGCAGGGTTTCATCTGTGGCCGAGAGTGTTCGGAAATGTCAATAAAGACATCAGCGCTCCGCAGATCATCATGGAGTTTTTCCGAAGTCTGTAAGGAACAATCGATGAGATCTTTGCAAGGTAATAGATATCAGGTAATTCCTGCCATATATTTTTGTCGCATCGGGCACTAGAATTTGTCACAACTAGTTTTATCATCCAGAAAATTAGCGAACTCCTTTACCACAGCTTCAAATGATCACTATTTGCAGCGGAATCCGAAATTGTTTTCCAGCCCCATTTATCGTATCTTTGTAGCATGAAACGGTAATGGTCCAAAATGATAAAGGAAGAACATATGGCCGAAAACATATCCATCGAATTACGGTGCAATAAGAATAATGGCGGAACCTACACAGCGCAAACGTACATAAACGGCAAAAGAAATGACGGAGCAGAGTTTTCCGTCAATCGAGGCAACCTGGATCTCGTCGTTCTGTTGCACGCCAGGGTGAAAAAGCTCTATCCAACCGCGGAAATTCGTGTGAAAGGATTGGATAAAATGTCGATGGATCTGATCCTGCGTGCGGAGCGAATCGAACCTCAGGAAACAAAAAAATAGATTCTCATCCCAGCCTCCTGCCTCCGGTCTCCGGTCGCCGGAGGCAGGAAAAATATCATAGACCATCTACTTACGAAACCCGCAGCCGACATAGCACTCCCACCGTCCCGTTCAACGTTTGTCTCAGGGCTCGCTCTTGTTTCGATGATCGTAGCCCTCTTTTTGTCGGTCACTGACATCACGGGCGTGATCTCGTACGTCAACCTTACGAACAGTTCTGACTACCAGATGACAATGCGATTGTTGCAGACGTACCAGCCGGATGCATCCTCGGTACTGGGTAATACTGGATGGATGTTAACGTCGAGCATCGTCGGTATGGTGCTCAATTTAGCGACAATCGTTGTTTCGTATGCTCTGTTCAGGCGTATACGATGGGGAAGAATATCCTTCATCTCGGCCGTTTGGCTTCAATTGGCATATTATATTCTCTCATCGGTCGTCGCATACTTCATGGCGGAATCCTTCCTCGGAAATGCTGGAATTGCGCAGATGCTTGGCGGTTCCGGCATCATGGCATTCGGGGCCATTGGTGCGGTCGCTGGAGGAATATTCATGGTTGTTATATCCATTTTCGTTGTGCGTAAGCTCTCGTCGCCGGACGTGAAGCGCGAATTCAGTGCTTAGAAGACCAAACTCTTTCAGGATTCTGCATCAAGAACCTTCCACTAAGGACCACGGAATAACCTGCTGTTTACTTCTCCAACTGAAAGTCGTATCTTTATAGCCGATGAACGTTTTCATCATTCTCGAATACTTAAATCACGATCATGTTGTACAAAATAACTATTCTCAGAAACCACGCTCATGTTGAATATCGCATTATTTGGCCCCCCTGGAGCCGGAAAAGGGACTCAGTCAGAATTCCTCATTGATAAATATAATCTGTTCTACATCTCAACTGGTGATCTTTTAAGAAAGGAAATCGCAAACCATACAAAATTAGGGTTGGAAGCCCAGAGTATTATCGCTTCGGGAGGATTGGTTTCCGACGAGATCATCGTTCAGATCATTGAAAAGACGATAACCGACAATCCGGATTCCAACGGCTTTTTGTTTGACGGCTTTCCCCGTACGTATATTCAAGCCTACATTCTCGAAGGGTTGATGTTGAAATTGAACACTTCGTTAAATTGTCTCATCAGCCTTAGTGTGCCGGAAGAGGTTTCCGTCTCACGACTCCTGAATAGAGGCAAGACGTCCGGCCGTAGCGACGACAATGAAACGGTTATCCGCAACCGGCTCAAAGAATATCACGAGAAAACGCTTCCTGTCCTGCAATTCTACAAAGATAAAGGCATTTACTTCGAAGTCGACGGAAGTGCCGGCATCGAAGAGGTTACCCGGAGCATAACAGAAATTATTCAACGGGAATTGAGCAAACGTCTTCTCAACATCGTCCTCTTCGGTTACCCTGGCTCCGGCAGAGGGTCCCACGGGAAGGCGCTCGCAAAAGAGTTCGGGCTAGAATACGTGGCGACGGGCGAGATGCTTCAACAGGAGATCGAAAAGAAATCCGAGATCGGAAAAAAGATCAATGAACTTTACGAGAACGGACAGCTCGTGGGAGACGAGATCGTCGTTCAATTGATAGAAAAGAAGCTGGCGAATCACCAGGGAGTCAAAGGATTTATCTTTAAAGGATTTCCAAGGACGTTGGTTCAATCATACATTTTGGACGGGCTTCTTAAGAAACATGACTCGTCAATTGCAAAGATCATAGAGATCGAGGTCCCGATGCTGGAGCTTATCAATCGGCTTGATACGCGAAGTAAGACAGACCGTTGCATGCCCTACGATACCAGTACTGCAAAGATCGTCAAACGTCTTGGCGAACACGAAAAGAAAACAGTTCCCGTTATCGAAAAGTACAATCAATTGCACGGGGTCGTAAAGATAGACGGCATGGGAGCATTTGAAGATGTGTATAAGAGAATCTCATGTGAAGTACAAAACGGATTCAAGAATATGCGTTAACAGTGGAGTCGGATCGCGCACGATCCGCATCGGCCGGCATCTCGTAACGTCGGAGGCGACTCTATGGGATTAATACACGTCAACTATCTTGCTATCGTCGCAGCCGCGATCGTCAACATGATTGTCGGTGCGCTCTGGTACGGTCCGATGTTGTTCGCGAAGCAGTGGATGGAATGGAACAACATATCCGTCGGGGAAATGAAAAAGATCAACCCGGGCCCGCTCTATGCACAGTCCCTGGTTGCAACCCTCGTCGCGTATTTCGTCCTTGCGTTGTTGATACGGGGATTGGGTGCGACAACGGCGGCCGAGGGAATGAAAACCGCCTTCATGATGTGGCTCGGGTTCGTTACCACCGTCCAATTTACCGCGAACCTTTTTTCCCAGAAGAAAATTCAATCATACCTCCTCGATACCGGATACCAACTTCTAACGATGCTGATTGCAGGGGTCATTCTCGCATTGTGGCAATAGACCTGAGAAGTGACCTATGGCATTTTTTGCGCAGAAAATCGTTGCAAAATGAACAGGGAAATAATAAATTATCGATATGCAGGTTTTTTATTTCTCTCTATCACCACAGGAGGCAACACCATGGCCGATGATACAGCACAATCCAATAAGCTGCAGTGGAAGTGGGTTGGAATTACCTTCCTTCTGGAAGTAGTGTTTTATCTTCTGCCGATTCTGTTTGTTTCCGGGGTGTTCGGCAATAACATGATCAGCATTAAAGCGGAAATGTTTATCGGTGCATGGTCGTTTGGAGGGGCGATCCTTCTCCCGGCAATCGCTGCGTTTCTTTCCGAAGGGATCACGATCTGGGAGCCGGCCATCGCTGGCGTTATGCTGGTTGCCATCTGGTATGTGGCGTTTCGCCTCTTCTTTGCACGTTATATTGCTCCGGGTATTTCGGAAGATCTCCCCTACCTCGCCCTGATTATGGTCTTGATATTTCTCCTGTCATTGTTGGGTGCATGGTACGGTGAACGAGCGCAAGCGCTCTGGAGGACCAAACCTCCTAAGTGACCTGCAGAGCTGACGAAAAATAAACCGGTTGGCATTTCGAATTTCCGGTGCCCAACACTTCTTTTTGTAACGATTTTTGTCGCGACATTTCCTACGAGAAAAGTTTATTGAAAACGATCGGCCTCATTGGCGGAACAAGCTGGCTTTCGACGATAGAGTATTACAGAATCATCAACCAGTTGACGAACGAACGACTCGGCGCTCTCAATTCAGCTAAGATTCTTCTCTACTCGATAAACTTTGAAGAATTCAAACCTCCATCAGACCCCGGTGGATGGGGACCGGTCGCCGAGACGTTTACCGGCATTGCCCGCCGCCTCGAAGCCGCCGGAGCCGATTGCCTCCTTCTCTGTGCCAATACCCCGCATATGGCTGCTGACGCCGTTCGAAAAAATATCGGCATACCTCTCTTACATATCGCCGAAGCGACGGCAGAGGAAGTGGTAAGAAAGAAAGTTTCTACCGTCGGTCTGCTCGGCACCAAGTACACAATGGATCTCCCATTTTTTAAGGAGAGGTTGTCGCGTGGCGGCGTTCAGACTCTCATTCCGTCCGAAAAGGATAAGGAGTTCATACATTCATCGATCTACGCCGAACTCGGAAAAGGTATCTTTGCCAGCGAGACGAAAAAGAGATACCTTCATATCATTGATGACCTGAAAACCAAGGGAGCGGAAGGAGTTATTTTTGGCTGCACGGAAATTCCGATGCTGCTCAACCAAAGTGACTGCGATATTCCTGTCTTCGATACGACCGCCATCCACTCCCGGGCTGCCGTCGATTTTGCTTTGGCCGATAGCGGCATCAAACATTAATACACGGCAGACATAAACGCCATTTTTACATCATACCTACTCTTACCATCATGAAAAGATTATTAATTGCAGTACTCTACATCGCTTTCCTGGCCTTGGGAATGTCCAGTCTCTTCGGTCAGGCTAAAATGCCGGCGCAGGGATATGACGCGCTCGCATCGCATATAGATTCAACCGTCCAGGCCAGGGACGATTTCTTCCTTTTCGCCAATGGAAAATGGTTCAAGGAAAATCCTATTCCTTCTACTGAAGCATACAACGGACTCTGGCAAATGATTCAGGATACGATCAACGCACAGGTTCGCGATGTCTGTGAATCCTCTGCCGCATTGACCAACGCGGAAGAAGGGAGCAACAAGCAAAAGATCGGCGACTTTTTCTTTACCGGGATGGACAGCGTGTCGCTCAATAAAAAGGGGATCTCGGACCTGAAAAGTGACCTGGACATCATCGATAACATTCAAAACCTGGACGGCGTCATGAAAGCTGCTGCTTACATTCACAGTGTCTCAGGCTCTCCAATCTTCGGTTTTGGAGTGAGTCAGGATGACAAGATTAGCAGCAAGAACGCGGTTTTTATCTGGCAGGGAGGATTGAGCTTGCCGGACCGTAAATTCTACTTCGACACCGATTCCCGGGCATTGATGATCCGCCAAAAATTCCTTACGCATCTGAATAATATGTTTATGATCATGGGCTATGACAGCGCAAAAGCCGGTGTCGCTGCCGCCCATGTCATGGTGATTGAAACGTCGCTCGCAAAAGCCTCACGCAAACGGGAAGATACCCGCGACCCGATAAAAAATTATAACAAGATCTCGTTTCAACAGCTGACAGAGTCAACACCAAATCTTGATTGGGCCGTCTTTGTCCGTGCCGCCGGGCTGAAGAACGTTGACACCGTCGTTGTCGGCCAGCCGGAGTTCTTGACCGCCGCCGACAGCGATCTGAAATCTTTCCCGCTCGGGGACTGGAAAGAGTATCTCAAGTTTCATCTCGTCCGCGGCCTGGCGCGTTATATGGATGACAAGACGTATCTCGAATCGTTCAGTTTCTACTCCACCACGCTGCGCGGGATCCAGGAACCGAAGCCGCGGTGGAAACGCGTCGTGGAACAAACTGACGGCTCGCTTGGCGAATTGATCGGCCAGGTCTACGTTGCAGAATATTTGCCGAAAGGGACAAAAGAAAAACTGCTGGAAATCGGAAATGCGATCAAGGCGGTTTACGCCGAGCGCATCAAGAAATTGGACTGGATGAGCGAACCTACAAAAGAGAAGGCGCTCAGCAAACTCAATGCGATCATCATGAAGGTTGGATATCCGGATAAGTGGAAAGATCTACGCAGCATGGAGCTTGACCGTTCGTCGTTTGTGAAGAACGTCATGAACGCCAACAAGTGGGAATTCGAGTACATGATCTCAAAATACGGCAAGCCTGTCGACCGCACCGAGTGGGACATGGAACCGCAAACATACAACGCGTACTATAACTCTTCGAACAATGAGATCGTGGTTCCCGGCTGTAACATCATCGTCTCCGGATACGAGCATGTCCTGGCGGACGATGCGATCCTTTATTCGGTCATCGGCGGCTCTACTTTCGGCCACGAGATCACTCACGGCTTCGACGACCAGGGGAGCAAGTATGACGAAAAAGGGAATCTTAACAATTGGTGGACTCCGGAAGATTCCGCCAAATTTACCGCGAAGACAAAAATGATCGTTCACCAGTTCGACGAATACGTTGCAGTCGATAGCCTGCATATCAACGGGGATATGACGCAAGGGGAGAATATTGCCGACCTTGGCGGCATCATGATGGGATATGAGGCATTCAAGAAGACCAATCAATACAAGAATCATGAGATCATAGCGGGACTCACTCCCGACCAGCGATTCTTCCTCGGTTATGCCTTGGCCTGGATGATTAACGAACGTCCCGAGGCAATTGCAAACCAGGTAAAGAGCGATGTTCATTCGCCCGCTAAATACCGGGTTATTGGTCCGCTGACAGACATGCCCGAGTTTTATTCGACCTTCGGGATCAAGCAAGGTGACGCGATGTGGCGTGCAGAAAGTGTGAGAGTGAAAATTTGGTAAGCGGATCTCGTTCTGCACGGAACTGAGCAACGATGAGTGACAGGAGTTTATGAAGAGCCTATTCAACAAATCTGAGAACGAGGAAATCCTTGTCCGCATCAATTCCCTGACCCCGGCATCCAAGGGGGGATGGGGAAAGATGAATGTGTCTCAAATGCTGGCCCATACTCAGGCACCGATCAAGGTTGCATTCGGTGAATTGACATTGCATCGCTCTTTGGCCGGATTGTTGTTTGGAAAGATCGCGAAGAAGAAACTCTCGAGCAACCGGCAATGGGCGAAGAGCCTGCCCACCGACAAAAACTTTCTTGTGTCCGACCAAAGGAATTTTGATGAAGAGCGAGGCAAGTTGATGGCGTTGGTGCGGCGATTTGCAGAATCCGGCCCCGGTGGAATTTCACAGCAGACACATCCGTTTTTTGGCAAATTGACCGTTGACGAATGGGACAGGCTGATGTGGAATCATCTCGACCATCATCTCCGTCAATTTGGTGTCTAATGCAGAGGATGAACATAGCTTGGTCGGGTTCCCATGATCGGCATGAAAACGTATCCTTTCCAATACCAACCTCAAGGAGACAAAATGAGAAAAACTATAGCCGTGACTTTTGCACTTCTGTCCATTCTTTCGTCATCCCTCATTGCTCAAGGCGCATCTCCGCTTCAGAAATTCAGCCCGGAGCAAGCTAAACTTTCGTTTCTGATCGGTACATTCACGACCGAAACCCAGGTCATGCCGGGCCCAATGTCTCCGACAGGCAGTAAAGGGGCTGGTACTTCGGTCTTGACATGGAGTCTGGATTCAATGTTTGTGGCGCTCGACGAACAGAGCATTAATCCGGTCTTCGGAAACTACAAAGGACGCGGTATGCTGGGATTCAATAAACGGGAGGGGAAGTACGTTCTGTCGATGTTCAACAATTTTGGAGATGCTCCTCAATATCGGGGAAATTTTAGCGGGGACACGTTGATTCTCACAACCAAGGTAGAATTCCCGGGCAGGTCGTTCGAACAAAGACTTGTGTGGTTCAAGGACAATAACGCCGTTCGTCTGATGATATTTAATGACATGGGTAAAGGGCCGGTGCAGACGATCGATCAGACGTATATTCCTGCCGCGCAAACGAAGAAGTAGAGTCCTTATCGATGATGAATGAAACGATATTTTATATTCCGCTGTTTGATTATCTAGAATGTTGAACGATCATTTTCGACAGCAGCGTGGGAAAAAAAGACAAAAGAGTAGATGCTTATATCGCGAAGTCGGCTGATTTCGCACAGCCCGTTCTTATCCGTCTGCGTCAGCTCGTCCACAGCGGATGCCCTGATGTAGAAGAGACCATCAAGTGGGGTTTCCCAAATTTTGTGTATCACGGTCTTCTCTGCAATATGGCGTCATTCAAACAGCATTGCAGTTTCGGATTTTGGAAGGCCGTGCGGCTGGCCGATTCCCGAAACCTCCTCTCGAGGAGGGGGAAGACAGCGATGGGGAACTTCGGGCAGCTGAGATCACTGAGTGATCTCCCGCCGGATGAAATATTCGTCGCGTACGTTCAACAAGCCGCGAAGCTCAACGCTGAAGGAGTTAAGGTTCCATCCCGAAAGAAGGGAACGGAAAAGAAAATATTAAAAGTACCGAAATATTTCAAAGATGCTCTCGCAGGGAACAAGAAAGCACAAAAGACTTTTGACAGTTTCAGTTATACGAACAAGAAGGAGTACGTCGATTGGATTACCGAAGCAAAAACGGAAGAGACAAGGGATAAACGGTTGGTCGATTCAATCGAATGGCTATCTCAGGGGAAAATTCGTAATTGGAAATATGCAAAGAAGTAATTCGTTTCAACCCGCAGCGGCGGTAAACTGGTGGTTTGCATTTTGAATACGAAGAATGTCGTTCTTACTGGACCTCCTTCCATTCTCGGTCAAGCATTCTATAGAGCACCAGGTCCACAAAGTGATCGTAAAGCCACTCACCATCCTTGATGACCCCCTCTCTTGTAAAGCGTAAACGTTCCGGGATCGCACAGCTCCTCGTGTTTCCGGTTGCGCACCTGATCTCGACGCGATGGAGTTTGAGTTCGTTGATGGCATGATTCACAAGTGCCTGGCAGGCCGCCGTCATAATTCCTTTACTCTGGAATTCCTCCCCAAGCCAATATCCGATCATCGCCGCCCGGTTCTGCCAATCGATGGGATGGTAACCGATGATTCCGGCAATTGCATTGTCAAACCAAATGGCGGTCTGAAACCCTCTCTTGTTGGAAAACTGTTCCTGCGATTGGCGGACGAACGAACGGGTATCATCGATCGATGTGTTGGCGTCAAGCCAGGGAAGCCATTGACGAAGGTGCCGGCGGTTTCGTTCAATCAGACGAAAGAGCATCTCGGCGTCATTGTCTCCAACGAGGCGCAATTCTGCAGGAAAGTTATGCAGGAATGGTATGATCATCGATCAGTTTGATTAATGAAAATCAAAATAGTCCTAATCCTCTCCATTTGCAAGCTGGATCTTCTCTCTGTTCAGTCGTACGGGGAACGATGCCACGACCAACTGTCTTCTGTTTGAACCGTATTTCTTTTTCTCGTTCCCAATCTCCGAGGGGGAACGGAGCGATCCTGGCGCTCGATGTCTTCAGGCGAAGAGACGAGATATGTAAGTCGCTCCCAAACAGAGTTTGGGAGCGAGAAGGGAAAAATAGCCCAATATCAAAAGGCCTTCCAGGTTGAACCGTGTGCTGGAAACTCGTATTTTATTCTCTCATGGCCGACAAAAGAAGATATATTGCTCATCTCGACCTCGACTGTTTCTTCGTTTCCGTCGAACGGATCAAGAACCCCGCGCTCAACGGAAAGCCCGTCGCTGTCGGAGGCAACGCCGACGGAAGGGGAGTTGTTGCATCGGCCTCGTACGAAGCGCGAAAATTTGGCGTTCGTTCTGCCATGCCGACCCGGCGCGCTCTCCAGCTTTGTTCGCAATTGATCGTCGTCGGGGGAGATCATGCGTCCTACGGAAAGTATTCCGACAGATTATATAAGCGCATGCTCGATTTTACTCCCGTCATCGAGCGGGCGTCCATAGACGAAATGTACATGGACTTTACCGGCTGCGAATCTCTTTACGGAAATGACCTCCCCGGATTCATGAAGACATTGCAACAGTGCGTATGGAACGAATTCTCGCTTCCATGTACTATCGCTCTCGGTTCGAACAAATACATCACGAAGATAGGAGCCGGTACGGTCAAACCCGCCGGGGTCTGTCATATTCCTCACGGCGAAGAAAAGAAATTTCTCGCACACTTACCGATCGATGTCATACCGGGAATCGGTCCCAAAACCGCTCCGCTGCTGCGTGAAAAAGGGTTCATCTCGGTCGCCGATATTCAACAAAAATCGGCGGAACAAATGAGCGCGCTTCTTGGAGAGGCCGGCCTCCATCTTCTTGACATCGCAAACGGAAAAGGCCCCGACACATTGACGGTCGAATGGGAGAGAAAAAGCATCAGCAGGGAAGAAACGTTCGGACACGACATTGGCGACGTCGGCCAGCTTGTGAAAATACTGCATTCCCTCTCCGAAGATACTTGCTCGACGTTGAGGTCCTATCAATGGAAAGCAAAAACCGTCACGCTGAAATTGCGCTATGCCGACTTTAAAACATTGACGCGCGCTGTATCGATCGAACCAACCGATGATGATACGGTAGTTCTGGAATCAGCGCTGGCTTTGCTGCGTGCAGCCTATTCGGGGAAGGAGGCGGTCAGATTATTGGGAATCAGGTTGTCGAATTTCAGCGGCAGGGGGGAAGGAAATCTTAGCCTGTTTCCCGATGACAGCAGGCGTTCACAGATGTTCGATGCCGTTGACAAACTTCGCAAAAAATTCGGAGACGACGTGATTCATGTGGGAGGTTGACGAGGGTTTCGGAGGCAGGAGCTATTTAACTCTGTGATTTTCGGTGCCGCACTTCATAAGAAAAGAATACGGAAACACTCAGACCCTGTATTAAGAGATATCGGTCCTTTACCTTTCACTTTTCACCATTTACCGCTTACCTTTTATCTTCCCGCCGACTTCAACGCTTGCTTCAGCAGTTCCTGGATCGAAGCTTCCTTTCCGTTCAGCTCCTGGAGCGCCGTGCGTATCGCCTTTTCCGCCGTGGCACGAGTGTAGCCGAGCGAGATCAAGGCCATGAGCGCTTCCGCGCGGATGCCTTGGTTTTCTTGTGCCGGTCCGGACGTGAGCGAACCGGAATCGAGTTTCGCGATTTTATCCCGAAGTTCGACGATCAACCGTTCTGCCGTTTTTCTCCCGACACCCGGAATTGCCGTCAATGCGGATACGTTTGCCTGGGCGATCAAGTTCTGCAATTCATTCGGTTGGACTCCCGACAAGATACCCTGGGCGATTTTTGGCCCGATTCCGGAAACTGAAATTAACAATCGGAATATTTCGCGCTCGGCGGCTGTTGCGAACCCGTACAGTTGTAAGATGTCTTCGCGCACATGAGTATAGACGAGTATCGTGACGGGGGAATCCGTTTCGCCAAGCTTTTCATAGGTCGACAAAGGAATGCTCACGGCATATCCAATTCCGTTTACATCTACAACGATTTCAGTCGGAGCTTTGTGGAAAAGTATTCCTCTTAGATGGCTGAACATGAGAAGATAATTAAGAATTAATAATTAAGAATTAAAAGTTAAGGTCAAGTATTGCTACACAATCGAAGAATGGGTTTAGATACTATTTTGTGACCAGTTCATTGTACCATTTTTTCATTACGAAGAATGCTTTCTTCTTTTGCCCTTTGTCCGACACCAACCCTTTTCGGTTGAACTCGTCCTGCACGCCAGGAAGTTGACGGCGTGGTGATCTAAAATCTTTCAAGATCCACGGTGTCGAACCCGCCAATCCGGGAATCCGTTTCAACATGTTCACGCTGTGAATATACAGATCTTCCTGATAATCTTCCGTAAAACGATCGGTTGTCGCTCCGCGCAGTCCGTAAACACATTCTCCGCCAAATTCACTGACGATGACGGGCTTTTGTTCTGAAAATGTCCAGCGCACACGGTCACACTTGTCAGGTAATCCGTCGTACCACCCGACGTATTCATTGAAGCTGATGATGTCGAACAGTTTTCCTAACCGGTCGTTCACTGTCATGAGTCCGGGTTCTATCTCTTCCTTTTCGAGGGCGGCAGTGATAAGACGTACGCTGTCGATGTTGCGTGCTTTGGCAGCCAGACGGCTTAAGAAGCCAAATCGTTCGGGGCTTTGAGGTGTTTCGTTGGCGATGGACCAGATGATGACGTTGGTTCTGTTCTTGTCGCGGGTGATCATGTCCACAAGCTGATGTTCAGCATTGTCGTATGTTTCTGAGTTCGTCCATTGGATCGTCCAATAAACGGGTATTTCAGACCATACCATGATCCCCATTTTCTCAGCCTGACGGATCATCTGTTCGTTGTGCGGATAATGTGCCAGGCGGACGAAATTACACCCCAATTCTTTGGCCCAGCCCAGCAGAATCGCATCTTCTTCCGATGAATACGCCCTTCCATTTCTGTAGGCTGCTTCTTCGTGAATGCAAACGCCCCGGCAAAAAATCTCTTTGCCGTTGAGCAGTATGTTCGTCCCTTTGGCCTCAATCGTTCTGAATCCGATTCTATCCGAAATTTTGTCAGTTTCAGATGCGATCAAAACTTCATAGAGTTTAGGAATTTCGGGACTCCAATACTCCGGCGATGCATTTATTTCGAAAGAGGCATAGCCGTGCTGGTCGGTATTGAATTCATGACGGATATTTAATTCAGGGATCTCGATGCTCACTTTTTGAGCGGTTTGCTTTCCATCTAGTTGAACCCATCCGCTGATGATGTTCTTATCGCCTTTTTTTAATTGAACATAATAATCTCGTATGAACGTAGCGGGCGTTTCTATCACATTGACTTGTCGGGTTATTCCTCCATAGTTCCACCAATCCGTGTTGGTTGTTGGGACACCCTCGACCAATCGCTTGTTATCAACTTTCACGACAATTGAGTTCTCGCCGGGTTTCATCATCCCCGTGACTTCGAAATTGAACGGCGTGAATCCGCCGACATGCTTGCCGATCTCCTTTCCGTTGATAAATACAATGGCCTCATAATTGACGGCGGCAAAATGCAGGAATTGGCGGGATCCATCAGCAGGGCGGTATTCGAACCGCTTTCTGTACCACACCGTTCCCTCATAATAGTATAATTCGGCCCGCTGCGTATTCCAATCGCCGGGAACGGAGAGCGTTTTGTCGGCGTCAAAATTATACTCTTGCAGCACACTTTTATCACCGAGGTCTTCATCACTTCCGAAACCGTCGGCCAAAGGCTTCCGACGATAATCATAATATCCGTTTTCATAAGGATCAACGATGGTTTTCCAAACTCCATCGAGTGATGTGGTAATGCGGCCATCCACATTAATAATTTGCGGGAAAATTTGACCCGCCGCGGATAAAGAAACACTGGTCACGATCAGGAATAAACTCTGGATTAGGAGCTGAAGACTTTTCACAAAAGTGGATTTGAATGACTTGATGATTAAAGCATCGCTTGTGGCGTTATGGTTATGCTGCTGTTAATTCCCTAGTCCGTGAGAAAAGAATCCTCCCCGGACTTTCCTGTAGGTCATTGACCCGATCTTTTTATTTTTGAATTTCCCTTCACAACTCTCTCCGGATGCGCTTCGACAAATGATTTCCAGCTCTTGAATCCGCTCCGTGGACGCGTGATGCGATGGGAATGGCAGACGGCGACCGCAAGCGCGTCCGTTGCATCGAAGAATTTGGGCGTTGTCTTTAAGTTGAGGAGGCTTTTGATCATGAATTGAACTTGCTCTTTTGAGGCGGCGCCGTTTCCGACCACGGATTTTTTGATCTCACGCGGAGAATACTCCGACACGGGAACTTCGAAGTTGACTCCAGCCAGCATTGAAACTCCCCGCGCCTGTCCGATTTTCAGAGCCGATTGAGCGTTCTTACTGTAAAATGCTGTCTCAATGGCGAATTCATCAGGATGGAATTTTTCGATAAGGCGGGACAGTTCGGAATAGATCCGGCGAAGCCGGAGCGGCATCGAGTCGGTCGGCGGAATGCGGATGACGCCGACATCAAGCACGCTCAGCGATGCGCCATTTTTCCTGATGATGCCGTAACCCGTGATGAGTGTTCCGGGGTCGACTCCGAGGATGATCATTGGATATGTTTACGTCAGTTGCTGAAGTTCGCCAGGACTTTTTCGTCGATGTCAAAATTGGCGTATACATGCTGGGTGTCGTCGTGCTCTTCAAGCGCTTCCATCAACTTAAGAACCTTCTCCGCGTCCGGACCTTCCACCCGCACCGTATTTTCGGGCACCTTGTGAATCTCCGCTTCCTCGACCGCGATGTGCTTGTCCTCGATCGCTTTCTTTACCGCTTCGAACGCTTCGGGCGACGTCGTTATTTCGAACGAATCGCCGTCGATGCGCAGGTCGTCCGCTCCCGCATCAAGGACGATGGCCAGCATGTCATCCTCGGTCATCGCTCCCTTCGGAGTTCGGATCGTCCCTTTCTTGTGGAACATCCATGCAACGGAACCGGTGGCGCCGAACTTGCCGCCGTTTCGTTCGAGCAAGTGCCGGATCTCGGAGACTGTCCTGTTCTTGTTGTCTGTCACGGACTCGATGATCACAGCGACGCCGCCGGGGCCATAACCTTCATACGTGACATCTTCATACGAAACACCAGGAAGCTCACCGGTGCCCTTCATGATGGCGCGCTTAATATTGTCCGCGGGCATGTTGCTGGATTTGGCTTTGTCGATCGCAAGCCGGAGGCGCGGGTTCCCCGCTGGGTCGCCTCCGCCTGACTTTGCGGCAATGGTGATTTCTTTGATGATCTGCGTGAAAATTTTACCGCGGCGCGAGTCGGTGACCGCTTTTTTTCTCTTTATCGTTGCCCATTTTGAATGTCCAGACATACTCAGTCTCCTTGCAATTCCAGTTTCAATAAATTCTAGTGAACTCCAACATCCGCTGTAGCAATACGTACATCTTTGATCTTTAACTGCGGGAGCTGAACACCGGAAAAGTCGCTCTCGTCGACCGCAAAAACGATATCGTAGTATTTATTCCCGCTGTTGATCCGTTCCAGCAAGTATCCAAGGTTGAATCCGATACAATCCAGTGTTACGGTGTTCTTCCTGATCTTGAAGCGTAGATGATTCCGTCCGACGATCCGTGCCTGTCCTAACGATTCGACGCGGCGAGTAACGAACGTGGGCCGCATGTTCTTCGGCCCGAATGGCGCGAATTGTTTCAGTACGCGGGTGAACTTCGGTGTCAGTTCTCCAAGGTCGATCTCCGCGTCGATGGTGATGACGGGCGTAAGCAGCTCTTCCGTCAAGAGCTCTTTGGCGACTGCGTTGAAGGCCTCCTTAAATTCTTCGACGCGGTCGACTTCCAGCGTCAGCCCGGCTGCGTACTTGTGTCCTCCGAACTGGAGAAGCTTATCTTCGCAGCGTTTCAATGCCTGGTAGATATTGAACCCGGCAATGCTGCGTGCTGAGCCTTTTGCCACGCCGTCGACGGTCGTCATCATGATCGCCGGCCGGTAATATTTTTCGACCATCCTTGATGCGACAATGCCGACGACACCCGGATGCCATTGCTCCTGGTGCAGGATGATCGCCCCCTCGTTCTCGACGTCAAGGAATTTCTCGACAAGCTGCTGCGCATGGATGAACACATCCTCGTCGATTTTTCGCCGGTTGATGTTCTCCGTTTCCAGCACACGGGCGAAATCGACAGCCGAAGCATAGTCGTCGGTGACGAGCAGTTCAACGGCCCTCTTCGCGTCTCCCAGTCTTCCGACCGCGTTAATTCGCGGTGCCAGGACAAAAACGACCTGGCCGGTTGTCATCGCATCCGGTTTTAATCCTGCACTGTCGAGTAGCGCCTTGATGCCCGGCCGGGGGTGTGTTGTGATGATCTCAAGCCCGAGCTTGACGAAGACGCGGTTCTCGTCGATCAACGGTACGATGTCGGCCGTCGTCGCGAGCGCTACGAAGTCAAGATACTTCCCGATTGTTGACTCGATCCCAACCGTGCGGGCGAGCGCCTGAACCAATTTGAACCCGACTCCGGTTCCGCACAAGCTCTTGAAGGGATACTTGCATCCCGGTTTCAACGGGTCGAGCACGGCGACCGCTTTCGGCAGCTCGTCGTTCGGCTCGTGATGGTCGCAGATGATAACGTCGATCGCGAGCGACCGTGCATATTCTACCTGATCGACCGCAGTGATACCGCAATCGATAGAGACGAGAAGCGTCGTTCCGCGGCTTTTAGCGTAGTCGATGCCGGCACGGGATATCCCGTAGCCTTCTTTGATCCTGTCAGGGATGTAATATTCGACATCGCACGACAGTTCTCGAAAGAAGAGGAAGAGCATGCCCGCGCCGTTTGTACCGTCGACATCATAATCCCCGTAGACCAGGATCTTTTCGTTCTTCGACCGGGCAGAGAGTATCCGCTCGACCGCGAGGTACATGCCGTCCATCAGGAACGGATCGTGAAATTCGCTTTCGGAAGGACGGAAATACCGCCGCGCTTTGTCAAAATCATCGATGCCGCGGTTGACGAGGATCGTTGAAAGCGAAGGGGCGATAGAAAGTTCATCGGACAGCTTCTTTACGAGCGATGGGTCGGGGGGATCAGTGATTGTCCATCGGTATTCTTTGATCGGTGTCAATGCTTTCTCCTCCAAGTGATCGAATGCGCCGCACGAGGCGGCCATTCAACTCCTGATTTGAAAAAGCATCTACATCACGGGCGAAATCGAACTTCCTGCAATATTTCTGAGGCACGTCGGTAAGCCGAATTCTGTCTTCTTCCGTCCATGCTTGCGCACCGGCGGAAGGAGGCAATCATTTATCTCGAATCGTTTTTACAAACGAACTGAAGCGACCTACCCATTCCGTTTCTGCCTTCGCAGAGTTGAGTAGGCATCTCTTCTTCCGGCGAACGTTGACCGTTCACAGGAAAACGGAATTTACTTGGTCTTTCTCCCGGTGGGGTTTGTCATGCCGGCATTATCACTAACGCCGCGGTGCGCTCTTACATTAAGGACGCCGTAGGCGTCCCGCACCTTTTCACCCTTGCTCCGGCAAATGCGAATGCAACTGCCGGGGCGGTATATTTTCTGTGACACTTTCCGTAAGATTGCTCTTCCTGGACGTTATCCAGCACCGTGCCCGTCCCGCGAAATCTCTGCGAGATTCCGCGGGATGGAGTTCGGACTTTCCTCCTAAATAATAGACAGCAGTATTTAAGCGATTGCCTGACATACGCTCAGTGTTGCTTGCAAGAATATTGAGTGAACGAGTCAGCACGTGATATAGATGAATGAATTAAATTCTTCGTTTGCCCGCGGCCAGGCGTTCCTCGTTACCGGGATTGCTCGTCGATGCTCTCATTTGCCAAAGCGTCGGCTTCCTTATTTTTCTCTCTCGGAACATGTTTGATGCAAAACTCAAACGATACTGAGTGCAGGATCTCCTGTACTGCGTTGAAAAGCTCTTTCAGCTTACGGTCTTTCACTTTGTATTGGCCGTTGACCTGCCGGACCATAAGCTCGCTGTCGGAGTGGATAACCAACCTGCTGCAGGAATACTTATTGGTTTCTCCGTACAACGCCTTCACTTTCTGAAGGCACTCGATCAGTGCCGTGTATTCAGCGACGTTGTTGGTTACGTTTCCTAGATATTTCTTTCTTGTCGCAAGCACATTTCCCGATTCATCCTTCAGCACGATGCCGATTCCCCCCTCACCCGGATTTCCTCGTGCAGCGCCGTCGGTGAACCCGAGGATCGTCATACTGCTTTTTCGCTTGCCTGCGCGAGTTCCGCCGAAATAAGAATTCTGCCGCAATGTTCGCACATGAACATCTTGCTTTGTGTGCGCAGCTCGAGCAGACGCTGCGGCGGAATCCTGTTGTGGCAGCCGCCGCACGAGCTTCGCCGTACTGACACGACGGCTTGTCCGTGACGTCCTTTTCTGATTCGGTCATACCGCGAGAGAGTATCCGATTCCAGCCGGACGACGATTTTTTCACGCTGATGTTTCAGCTGCAGTTCCTCGTCCTCGTTAGCCTTGGAAACTTCGGCAAGTTCTGCCTTCTTCTCGTCGAGCAGCACTGTGTGTTCTTCAAGCTGTTTCGTGAGAATCTCGATCTCCGATTTTGCGCTCGCCATCGTATTCTCGAGAGTCTCGAATTCCTTTTGCAGATTATTTATCGATTCCGTCGCAAAATCGATTTCCTTCGTCAATGCGTCGTATTCCTTATTGCTTCGCACTTCGTATTGCTGCGCTTTGTATTTTTCAAGTTTTTCTTTGAATTCAAGGATGTCGACATCAGATTTATCCCGCCCGATTATGGAGGCGGTAACCAGGTCCTGCTTCTCTTTGATGAGTCCCCGCAGCCTGTCGGCCTCGGTCTGCAGCTTTCTTACGGCTTCAGGTAAATCCCCCTTCATCTCTTCCAAGTCGTCAAGTGAACTATCGACTTTCTGTAACCGGTATAACAGTTTAAGTATTTCGTCCAATTCCAACTCCTTTACGGCAATTCAATGCTAATAATATGAGACTGGGTTTGTATTTTTCGTTGTGATGAAAACTTTTGACGTTGCTTTTTCTCTTCTCACGATCTCCTTCACCCGCAGCGCCAGAGTGCGGAGGATAGGGTGTTCTGTTTCAAAATGTCCCGCATCAATAAGCAAAAGATTCCGTTCAGCATCCTGGAATCCATGGTACTTCACATCAGCGGTGATGAATGCGTCGGAACCCTTCCGAATAGCTATTGGGAGAAGTTCGCTCCCTGCTCCTCCGCATACTGCCACTTTTCTTACTGACTTTGTCGTTTTCCCGGTGTATCGAAGCATTGGTGTACCGAATGCCTTCTTGACGAGAGCCAAAAATCTGCCACGTGGAAGAGGGCTTGGCAATTCTCCGACTGCTCCTAGTCCGAATTCCGAACTTTCATTATTGAGAGGATAAACATCGTAAGCGACCTCTTCGTAGGGATGTTCTCTGAACATTGCGGCCATTGCAGCGTCGAGATCCCAGGTTTCGACGAGCATCTCCAGTTTCACTTCCGGTGTCCTTTCCAGAACGCCCTTTGTGCCGATAAACGGTTTCGCGCCTTCCATCCCCTTGAATGTTCCGATCCCCTCGCTGCGGAAACTGCATTCTTGGTAGTTCGTGAACCTTCCGCCTCCCGCGGCGTGCATTGCCGCAGCCACTTTTTCGAGGTGACTCGCCGGGACAAATACCGCGAGTTTGACCAATGTCCCAGGCAGGGGAGAGAGCGTGCGGACGTTCTCCAATCCCAGGAGGGTCGCCATCACGAAACTCACTCCGTTCAGAACTTGATCGAGGTTGGTGTGGGCAGCGTAAAGGTTGATCTTCCGCTCTGCAAGATGGAGCGCGATCTCTCCCGCTCTCGATTTTTCCGTCAAAGAACGCAAAGGATGAAAGAGCAGCGGATGATGAGTGACGATCAAGTTTGCGTTCCGTGCGGTTGCTTCGCGCGCAACGTCGAGCGTAACGTCCAGCGCTAAAAGAATATTGCTGATCTCCGCCGACGTGCGGCCGACCTGCAGTCCGCTGTTGTCCCCTTTCCATGCGGTGGCAGGTGGAATCCATTCCTCCAAAAGGTGTTGAAACTTTCCGACAGTCACTGAGCCTGGTATCAAAAAAAAGTCCCGTTGGTAGGACGGGACGTTAAGAGTGTGCTAAATCTGAATTCTGATCTTCAAAAACTTCATGGAGTGAACTTCCTCCACACGCGGGAATTTTTCTTTTCTTCTACTCATTCGATTTATGATAGTTTCTACAAACAAAATACAAATTTTAGGCGAAAAATGCAAGAAGGATGCTCTTCTGAATATTCATTTAAGCTTTCTAATCTGAGATCGGGTGATCATGGGTTTCATTCCGTTACCTTGACTTTGCCTCTTTTTTTCGCTATCATTTCACGGGAATTCGTCAATTGACCTCATCGGCATCATTCTTCAGGCACGTTCCGGAGCGCAGCGATTGATCACGGAATATGGGTACGATAGTTTTTTCACGGTAACGGTTGTCTGCTGTATTGTCATCGCTGGTTGTTACTTCTTCATCCCCAATCCCTTTGTCAAATACACGCTTATCGCAGTTGCCGGCGCAGTCTTTCTTCTCACGCTCAATTTCTTCCGCGATCCGGACAGAAAGTCTCCCTCCGGGGATAATATCGTGATCTCCCCGGCGGATGGAACCGTCGTAGCGGTGAAAGAGGTGACGGAAGGCATCTATTTGAAGGGAACTGCCGTGCAGATCAGCATTTTTATGTCGCCCCTTAATGTTCACGTCAACAGGATTCCCGTCTCGGGCAGGGTAGGCTACGTCGACCATGTTAAAGGAAAGTATTTTGCGGCGTTTGAAGACAAAGCGTCTCTTGATAATGAACAAACGCATATCGGGATCGATAACGGCAGGTTCAGAGTCTTCTTTAAACAGATCGCCGGTTTCATCGCGCGCAGGATTGTTTGCAGTCTCAAAGTCGGAGACGATGTCGTTGCGGGAAAGCGGTTCGGGATGATCAAGTTTGGTTCGCGAGTAGATGTTTTTGTTCCAAGAAATTCCGATATTAAGGTGTCAGTAGGAGGCAGGACGGTAGCGGGAGAATCCGTACTCGCCGTCGTGCGCTGATGAATACTGAACAAGGCCGGAATAAACTATGAAGATAACGCGGGCCGTCGTTCCAAGTCTTTTTACCGTGTTAAATATGTTTTGCGGGTTCCTCTCCATCGTCAACTCGAGCGAGGGGCATTTTGACGTAGCGGCATGGTTTATCATCCTTGGTGGGGTCTTTGATTCGCTCGACGGGGTGATGGCAAGAATTACAAAGTCTTCGAGCGAATTCGGTGTCCAGTTCGATTCTCTCTCCGACGTTGTGACCTTCGGGGCGGCTCCGGCGTTTCTTGTCTACAAGCTCCATCTGTATCAGCTGGAAGGCCTGGGACTTATCATCAGTTCCATGCTGGTCATTTTCGGCGGAATCCGGCTGGCCCGCTTCAACGTGCAGCTGGTCGGATTCGATAAGGACTATTTCAACGGGCTCCCGATCCCCGCAAGCGCGATTACGATCGTTGCCTTTGTTCTCAGTTTTCATGACGAAGTCTTTGGCTTGCACGGTCTCGCAGCCGACATCCTCGCGCCGATGGTCGTCGGCGTATCCCTGCTGATGGTCAGCAAGGTGAAGTACGATCCCCTGCCGAAATTATCGAAGAAGGAATTCAGGAAGCATCCGGTGCGCATCATTTCTTTTGCCGCAGCGGGCCTTATTATTGTCTTCTCGCGCGGGAAAGCGTTGTTCTATATTTTCGTTGTGTTTCTTTTATTCGGCATCGTCCGCTACCTGTATGGCGCTCTTCGTAGACTGCTCGGTTTCGTTGACGAAAAGGCGGAGGAAGAGCAGGCCGAAGAGGCGACAAGTTACGACATCTGAACGGAGAATCTGTGTACCATTCGAACATTTCAATTACGTTAAGAAAGTCTATTCTCGACCCTCAGGGCAAAGCAGTTGAACATGCTATCCACACGCTGGGGTTGTATTCGGTCCAGGGCGTCAGGATCGGAAAACATATCGAACTTTCTATCGACAGCGCTTCAAAGGAGGAGGCCGAAAATATAACGGAACAAGTCTGCAAGAAGCTCCTCGCCAATCCGGTGATGGAAGATTATTCGTTCACGGTTGAAAAGTCTTAGAGAGGGTGAACCGATGGCAAAAACGAAATTCGGAATTGTTGTATTTCCCGGTTCGAACTGCGACCACGATGCATACCGGGCCGCGAAGCATGTTATGGACCAGGATGCGCACTTCATCTGGCATAAGGATACGTCGCTCGGCGACGCCGACGTTATCATTCTGCCGGGGGGATTCTCGTACGGGGATTATCTTCGCACGGGAGCGATTGCGCGCTTTTCCCCTGTCATGAAAGAGGTCGTCCGGTTTGCAAAGAACGGCGGAACCGTTATCGGGATCTGCAACGGATTTCAGATTCTACTGGAAGCAGGCATGCTTCCCGGAGTCATGATGCGGAACGGTTCTCTGAAATTTGTCTGCAGGTTCATCCAATTGAGAGTTGAAAATGCGGACACCAGGTTTACTTCGGAGTGCAAAGCCGGCGACGTGCTCCGCATTCCGATCGCGCATGGCGACGGAAACTATTTCGCCAGCCGGGAAGTTGTTGATTCGATGGAAGAACATGGTCAGATCGTCTTTCGGTACTGCAGCAAGACCGGCGAGATCGATGATGTCTCCAATCCGAACGGCTCGATGGCGAACATTGCAGGGATCATGAACAGGGAAGGAAATGTGATGGGGATGATGCCTCATCCGGAGCGTGCAGTTGAAATGTCTCTCGGGTCCGCCGACGGAAGGAAAATCTTTCAGTCGATGATCGAGAGTTTAGTGCTAAGCTGATTCGAGAAAGGAGCTGGTGATGGGCCTCGGATTCCCGGAAATGATTTTGATTGGCCTCGTAATTTTGGTGCTGTTTGGTCCGAAGAAAATTCCTGAAATTGCCCAGGGTCTCGGCAAAGGGATGAAAGAATTCCGCAGAGCGATGAAAGAAGTTCAGGACAAGGTCGAACAAGCCGCTTCTGAAGACAAAACTCAAAGCAAGTAAGAGTGCGCGTCACTTTTTTTTCGGTGAAGGAGAATATCGATGTTCGAAAATATAGGTTTTCCAGAACTGATGCTCATCATGCTGGTGATCGTCATCTTCTTTGGTCCGAAGAAAATTCCTGAGTTTGCCAAGAGCCTCGGAAAAGGAATAGCGGAGTTCAAGAGGGCGATGCGCGATGTTCAAACTGAGCTGACAAAGCCCGAACATACACCGCCGGAAAAGCCCTCCGATCCCCCCACTTCAACGCCGAAATAATGGAGGGTATGATTCTTTGCCAATGGGAAATCCACGTGTGAACGTAAAGGAATCCTTCGATTCATATGGCGCCGGTCTTCGTGCAGAAGTCGGTTCATGCGAATCACGGATCCGCGAGTATCTTTCAGTCATTTCAAGCAGTACCAACCTCAACGCATTTCTCTCCGTATTTCCCGAAGAAGCACTCGAACAAGCCCGTTCCGTCGATAAGAAAATCAAGGCAGGAACAGCCGGACCGCTTGCAGGAATGGCCGTTGCTGTGAAGGATGTTCTTTCCATGAAGGGAAAGAGGACGACGTGCGGATCAAAGATCCTTGAGAATTTTGACGGGATTTATGACGCGACGGTAATCGAGAAACTGCGGCAGGCGGACGCGATCGTCGTCGGGAAGACGAACATGGATGAATTTGCGATGGGATCGTCGACGGAGAATTCGGCCTTCGGCCCCGTAAAGAACCCCGTGGACGAATCGCGCGTACCGGGCGGCTCAAGCGGAGGTTCGGCGGTTGCCGTGGCTGCAGGGATGGCGACGGCGGCGCTTGGGACCGATACAGGCGGCTCCATCCGCCAGCCGGCGGGGTTGTGCGGAGTCGTCGGGTTGAAGCCGACGTACGGAAGAGTCTCGCGCTACGGGCTTGTTGCGTTCGCCTCATCGTTTGACCAGATCGGACCGTTCGCAAATTCAGCCCGCGATGCCGCCAGGATCCTTGCGGTCGTTGCAGGACATGACGAACGCGATTCGACCTCCGCTAACGTCCCGGTTCCGGATTATCTCGCCGCGATGACTCGCAGCGTGAAAGGGCTGAAATTTGGACTCCCGAAAGAATATTTCAACGACGCGCTGAATCCGGAGATTCGTTCTCTCATTGAAAAACGTATCGCTCAGTTGAAAGAGCACGGTGCTGAAATTGTTGAAGTCTCTCTTCCGCATTCTGAATACACCATCGCGACATATTACATCCTTGCCACCGCAGAAGCATCGTCGAACCTTGCCCGATACGACGGTGCGCGGTACGGGTACAGGAGCAAGCATGCCGGCACGCTTTTGGAAATGTATACGAAGTCGCGCAGCGAGGGCTTTGGCGCCGAGGTCAAACGGCGCATCATGCTGGGCACCTACGTTCTCTCTGCGGGCTACTATGACGCGTACTACAAGAAAGCACAAAAGGTAAGGAGGTTGATTCAGGGGGATTTCTTCAACGCATTCAAGACGGTCGACTGCCTGATCACGCCGATTTCTCCCACGACGGCTTTCAAGTTCGGAGAGAAGGTCGATGACCCTCTACAAATGTACTTAAGCGACATTTACACCGTTTCGGCAAACCTTGCGGGAATTCCCGGGATCAGCGTTCCTGCAGGCGTTGACAGTCAGAATCTTCCTGTTGGTCTGCAGATTCTTGGCAGGCAGTTCGACGAAGCAACGTTGCTGAAAGTTGCAGATTTTATGGAAAACATGAACCGGTAATTCGTTTGCAAGGAAGAGACCAAAGATATCCAAACGCTGTGGAATGCACGTCTCCCGCTCCGATTTCTTATCATCCAAAATCATGAATGAATTGCTATGAGCATACTCGTCAACAAAAAGACTAGGCTTGTCGTGCAGGGGATTACGGGAGGTGAAGGGACCTTTCACTCGTCTCAAATGCTGGCGTATGGTACGAACGTCGCTGCCGGCGTCACACCTGGCAAAGGGGGAACGAAGTATAAAGGGAATGAAAAGGACCAGTTCAAAAACGAGGTGCCGGTATTTAACACTGTCGCTGAAGCAGTCAAAGGAGAGGGAGCAGACACATCCGTCATTTTTGTTCCGGCGGCATTTGCGGCTGATGCGGTCATGGAAGCGGCCGATGCCGGGATCGGACTTATCGTTTGCATCACGGAAGGAATTCCGACGAAGGACATGATCCGCGTCTACGAGTACGTGAAGCAAAAAGAATCCCGCCTCATCGGTCCCAATTGTCCAGGCATTATCACGCCGGGTGAATGCAAGGTCGGCATCATGCCGGGGTTTATCCACAAGCGCGGACGTGTTGGTCTTGTCTCGCGCAGCGGAACATTGACCTACGAAGCGGTGTGGCAGCTCACCGAGCGCGGAATCGGTCAATCGACGTGCATTGGCATCGGCGGCGACCCGATCATCGGAACACAATTCATCGATGCCATCCGGCTCTTTAACGCCGACGAGAATACGGATGCGATCGTGATGATAGGGGAAATCGGAGGGAGTGCGGAAGAGGAGGCTGCCGAATTTATCGCCAAGCATGTGAAGAAGCCTGTCGTCGGATTTATCGCGGGGCGCACAGCGCCTCCAGGAAGGCGAATGGGGCATGCGGGTGCGATCATTTCCGGCGGGAAAGGAACCGCGGCAGAGAAAATGGAGGCGATGCGCGAAGCGGGGATCCATGTATGCGACAGCCCTGCAATGATCGGCGAGACAATGCGCATCGCGCTGACCAAGAAGCACGTCAAACGAAGATCCGGAAAGATCAAAAAATCTGTCAAGAAAACTGCCGGAGCAAGAAAATCAAAGACGAAAAAGAAAAGATAATACTTGAAATCAAAGGAGTCGATGAGTGATAGAACGTACTCTCTGTATCCTAAAGCCGGATTGTGTGAAGAAGAATCTTCAAGGCGAAGTGTTGTCAAGAGTTCAAAAGGCAGGATTCAAGATACTCGGAATGAAACAGCTACGGTTGACGAAAGAAGAAGCCGGGGCGTTTTATGCGGTTCACAAAGGACGTCCGTTCTATGACGGCCTTGTGGATTTTATGACATCGGGTCCCTGCGTCCCCGTCGCTCTTGAAAAGAGCAATGCGGTTGCCGACTATCGCAAGATCATCGGAGCAACCGACCCCAAGGATGCCGACCCGGGCACAATCCGCAGACTTTTTGCGGACAGCAAAGGCGAGAATATTGTTCATGGCTCAGATTCCATCGAGAATGGCAGGATTGAGGTCGCGTTCTTTTTTGCAGAAAGTGAATTGATTTGACAGAATTCAGTAAACAGTAATCAGAAGTAAGAGCGAATACGTTCATTGCGTTAGCTCCTCGTATAGTAATTCTCAGAGTCTGTTGAAATGCTCTCCCACTGGAAGAAACTCACATCCAAGATCGTCCATACAAATCCCTGGTGGAACTATCGCCTCGACACGTTCCAAATACCGAACGGGGTGAAAGGCGAATATCACTACGTCCATACTGAAGGATCTGCGCTCATCGTTCCGGTCATGGCTGACGGCAAAATTATCCTCGTTAATCAGTACCGCTATTTGCTTGATCGGGAGAGCGTCGAATTTCCCTGCGGCGGAGTTAAGCCTGGACATGGCTACGATGAAATGGCGCGGATTGAATTAGAGGAAGAAACCGGTTACGTCGCAAGTTCGTGGGAGACGGCGCGGGAGTTCGATCCGTTCAACGGAGCAACTGACGAAATGTGCAAAGTGTTCATTGCGCGCAACCTTTCATATAACAAGCCAAAACCCGAAGAAACAGAGGAGTTTGAAGTCTTGTATGTTTCTCCGCAAGAGCTTGAATTGATGGTTGAAAGCGGGAAAATCTGGGACGGAATGACTTTGGCAGCGTGGCTTTTAGTGAGGAAGCAGTTTGTAAAGTAGGTGAGTAGAGATGCTATGACTCAAAGTCATGGCATCTCTGTTCATTCAAATCCCCTTCAGTGCGTTTTTTAAATCGTCGATCAAATCTTCCACGTCTTCGATGCCGACGGAGATGCGTACAAGCCCGTCGGTAACTCCGTTTTTGATCCGTTCTGATTTCGGCACCGAGGCATGCGTCATCGATGCCGGGTGAGAAATGAGAGTCTCTACGCCGCCCAGGCTTTCGGCAAGCGCGCACAGCCGGACGCGGCTTAAGAATCGTTTGGCATTCTTCAAATTCCCGACATCAAATGAGATCATTCCGCCAAAGCCGCTCATCTGCCTTCTCGCGAGCGCATATTGGGGATGACTTCGAAGGCCGGGGTAGTTCACTTTGACCACTTTTTTCTGAGCGGTCAGCCATTCCGCAATGATGGTTGCACTTTCACAATGCTGCCGCATTCGCACGGCTAATGTTTTTGTCCCGCGCAGGCAGAGCCACGCGTCGAAGGGACTCATGATGCCCCCCACGGCCTTCTGAGAAAAGCGCAGCTTCTCAATGACCCCCGCGTTGTTTGTGACGACCACTCCTCCAAGCATATCGCTGTGTCCGTTCAAATACTTTGTAACGCTGTGAACTACAACATCGATTCCGAGTTCGATCGGCCGCTGCAGGTATGGAGTCGCGAAGGTGTTATCGACGACGGAAATCAACTGGTGCGCGCGGGCAAACTTCGCAGCCGCACCGAGATCGGTAATTTCCATTGTCGGGTTGGTCGGCGTTTCAATGAAAATCATTTTTGTGTTGGGTTTGCGCGCCTTCAGCACGACATTCATGTCGGTCGTGTTGACAAAATCGAACTGGAGCCCATATTGCTCAAGGACCATCTTTGCGATGCGGTAGGTTCCTCCGTACACGGTGTTGGTCGCGATAACATGGTCTCCGGGAGTGAGAATCCGAAAGATGGCATCGATAGCAGCCATGCCGGATGCAAAAGCCATTCCCTCATCGGCGCTTTCGAGCGCAGCAATATTTTTTTCGAGCGCCGTTCGGGTCGGGTTCGAAACGCGGGAGTATTCATACCCTTTGTTTTTCCCTAGACCTTCCTGGACGTACGTGGAAGTGAGAAAAACAGGAGTCATGACGGCACCGGTTGTCGGGTCGGGCTGCTGACCGGCATGGATCGCTTTCGTTGAGAATTTCATAGTGCTCCGCTCTTGTCGTACGTCGTAAATTCTTTTTCATCGATGCCGTATTCCTTCAGCAGCATCAATCCTTCCTCGTTCAGTTTGTGCGACCGGGCGCGCAAAAAACCGAGCACGGCATCCTTCATAGTGACGTGAGGTCTCTGCCGCTGTGCCGCATACCGTTCGGCATGAGTCTGCGCCGAATTCTTAATGATCTCGCGGAACGGGTCTCGCACAACCTGTACCAGCTGGTCAAGCTTATCGATCGCAGATTTTTCCCATTGCATGGTCGGTTTATCGGGAAAGGTAGCCTAAAACGTCGAATCGGGTGATGATCCCGATCAAGTCTTCATCGCTTCTCACGAGCACCGCAGGCTCTTTTTGAGCAAAATATTCCACTGCGCGGCTGATTTCCTCGTTCATGTGAACTTCGGGAAATGGCGGTTCCATCACCGAGCGTACCGGCGCATCGAATTTCGAGGAATCCTTCAGCAGAATGGTGAGAAGGTTTCCTTCGGAGACGCTCCCGATGCACTTTTTGTTGTCGAAAACGGGGAGCTGAGAGATATTCTTCCCGGTAATTAAGTCGAGTGCCGTCCGGATCGTTGACGATGCATCGACGGTTATCATTTGGGGAAGTTTCGAGGATTTCGCTTCAAGCACGAACCTGAGTGTAATCCGTTCCGGGGCGAGGAAGCCGTTCTCTCTCATCCAATCGTCATTATAGATCTTGCTCAGATATTTGGATCCGCCGTCCGGCAGGATGACGACGACAACGTCTTCCTCAGAAAGGCGGTTGGCAAGTTTGAACGCGCCCGCCACCGCGGCACCGCTGGAACCGCCGGCAAAGATACCTTCATCCCGTGTCAATTTTCGTGCTGCGAGGAACGATTCTTTGTCCGTCACTTCTATCACTTCGTCGATGTACTCGAAATGCAGCGTCCCTGGAATATAATCCTGTCCGATTCCCTCCACCTTGTACGTTCTGAAAACCGGAGAGAAGCTTTTCGTATAGAAGAACTCGCGGAGGATCGAGCCCTTCGGGTCGATGCCAACCACATTGACCTTTGGATTCTTCTCCTTCAGATATTTTCCTGCCCCGCTGATCGTCCCTCCAGTGCCGATCCCGCACACAAAATAATCGATCTGACCGCCGGTCTGCTCCCAAATTTCCGGACCCGTTGTGTGGTAGTGTGACTCTTCGTTTTTCGGATTATAGTGCTGGTCGGCGAGGATCGAGTTTGGTGTTTCGCGGACGATACGCTTCGCAACCTCCGCATAGCTCTCGGGCGAATCGTGCGGAACTGCCGTCGGCGTAACGATCACTTCCGCTCCGAATGAACGCAGGAGCTGAATTTTTTCGCCGCTCATTTTATCGGGCATCGTGAAAACTGTTTTGTACCCCTTGATGGCGGCGACAATCGCAAGTCCCATTCCGGTGTTGCCGGATGTCGACTCGACAATCGTTCCGCCGGGCTTCAGCCGTCCCGTCCGCTCCGCGTCCTCAATAATCTCTACGCCGATTCTGTCTTTCACTGACCCGCCGGGATTGAAGCTTTCTACCTTGGCAAAGATATTCGGCTTGTATCCTTTCGCGATCTTGTTGAGTTTAACGAGAGGCGTCTTGCCGATGGTCTCGAGGATGTTCTCTTTATATTGGATCTTTTTTAGGTCTGTGAGCATGGAGTTTCTCTCTCTCCCTCGCATCGATTTTCGATCGATGAAAATGTTTAGGTTCTCGCTATCAGGCTGGCGGCGTACGCTGCACCAAAGCCGTTGTCAATATTCACGACTGTGATTCCAGCCACGCATGAATTGAGCATCGTCAGGAGCGGTGCAATGCCGCCGAACGAAGCGCCGTAACCGGTCGACGTTGGAACCGCGATGACGGGAACCCGCACGAGTCCTCCGACGACGCTTGCGAGAGCGCCGTCCATGCCGGCAACGACGATAATGACCCCTGCTTTATGCAGCTTGTCGCTTTGATTCAAGAGGCGATGGATTCCGGCCACTCCGACATCGTACATTGTCTCGACTCTTTGCTGCATCATTCGTGCCGTAACAACTGCTTCCTCGGCAACCGGGATATCCGAAGTTCCTGCCGTAATGACGAGGATCATTTTTGCGTTTGCATCACCGGGCTTAGGCTCGTTCGCAGTTATCGTGCGGGCTTCAGGATGGTAACGGGCATTTTTCACTTGCTTTCGCACAGCAGCGAAATCTTTTTTCGTCGCACGCGTTGCCAGAAGTGCGTTCCCTTGTTCAACGATCTTTTTTGCGATGATCGAAATTTGCTGCGGAGTTTTTCCTTCGCAGAGAATGACTTCCGGAAAGCCCTGACGCAGCTGGCGGTGGTGGTCGATCGTCGCGAAACCGAGCGATTCGTATGAGAAATGCTGGATCGCAGAGAGGGCTTTCTCTTCGGAAATCCTCCCGCGCTTAACGTCGGCTAAAAGTTTTTTTAGGTACGTTTGGTCCATTCTATAATTTCTTTTCTGAATGAATATAGTCGTTTCAGCTGGAAGAATCAAGGAACGGCCGCTCCAACTGCTGTTATTGCATCGAGTTATGCGGAAACGTTGGTTCGTCCATCTTGACTATCGGACGTTTTTTCCCTACTTTGCTCATACAAATGCAAACAAACATTACGACGATAACAATCTCTTGCTGATCCTTGAAGCCTTTGCTCTAAGTTATCTCATCGGTTCCCTTCCCACTGCTTACATTGTTGTAAAACGAAAATCACACATCGATATCCGGTCCGCAGGCAGTGGCAACGTAGGTACACTCAATGCGTACGAAGTAACCGGGGAGCGGCTGGTTGGTATCGTTGTTTTGGCCGTCGACGTTCTGAAAGGTTCGTTTGCGGTTCTGCTTACTGCCTACGTTTGGGGTTTGACATTCGATCCACTTTCGGCTTCACTCGTCGGAATCGTCATTGGTCATTGTTTTCCAGTTTGGTTGAAGTTCAAAGGTGGGCGAGGCCTGGCAGCCGCAGCCGGCGCGATGCTGGTGGTTAGCTGGATATTTGTTGCAATGTGGCTTGTGTGCTGGTTTGTCGGATATTTTTTCTCAAAGAACATTCACGTTGGAAACATTGTTGCAATCATCGCGTCACCGTTGTTGGGGTATGTGCTGCCGAAGGAAACCATATCGGAATTCACAACCGCGGCGTTTTCAGCAGGGAACATACGATTCGTCTATTGCGTCATGTCGTTGGTCTTGTTCATCCGGCATCTTGGGCCGCTCAGAGAATTGATTACATCACAATTAACGGGTAGAAAATAATATGTCTCGAAAAGCGATAGTGCTGTTTGGCGCCTGTATTCTTGCTGGTGTCATCCTTGGTTATTCGGTTGGTACCAGGATGAATTCCTCTAATACGTCCGCGACGGCATCCGAGCAGAAGAGCTCGCTATTCAGTCTTGGAGAACAGCAAAAAAACTCGGACGATGATATTTCGAAATCGCGGAGGAACGCGATCACAAATACTGTTGAGGCTGTCAGTCCAGCGATCGTCGGCATTACCGTGACTGAGGTGAGGGAGTATCGGGACCCGTTTTCGAATTTCTTCGGCGACGACCCCTTTTTCCGGCAGTTCTTCGGGAACAGAAGCCTGAAGCAGGAAGTGAAGGGACTCGGTTCCGGCTTTCTTATCTCATCCGAAGGCTACATTCTCACGAACGACCATGTTGCAGGGAACGCAAAAGAAATTATCGTCACGATGACGAACGGTGAGAAATATCCCGCAGAGCTTGTCGGCACAGACATGATCTCGGATGTTGCACTGCTCAAGATCAAAGGGAAAAATTTTCCATTTGTCAAACTTGGAAACTCCGACGACGTCATTATCGGTGAATGGGTGATTACGTTCGGCAATCCGTTCGGATTATTCGAGAACATCGATAAGCCCATCGTCACCGTTGGGGTCGTGAGCGCGAAAGGGATGAACTTGAGCGTGGAAGATAACCGATCCTACCGCGGATTGATACAGACGGATGCCGTGATCAACGCGGGAAACAGTGGCGGACCTCTTGTCAACAGCGCCGGAGAGGTCATCGGCATCAACACGCTCATTTACACGGCTGGCGTAAGCCAGGCGTACATCGGCTACGGTTTCGCCATTCCGATTAACCGCGTGAAGTCGATCGTTGATGAACTGCAAAAGAAGGGAAAGGTCGAAAGGAATTTCTGGACCGGGATGGAGGTCAATATCGTTGACCAGCGGATTGCGAAGTACTTCGGTTTGAAAACTGCAGAAGGGGTCATCATCAGCGACATCAAGAAAAACAGTCCCGCTGAGAAGGCGGAACTAAAAGTGGGCGATATTATTCTGGAAATCAACGGTGAAAAGATTCAAAACGAGGAAACGATTATCGCCATCATAAACGACGCAAAGGCGGGCGATGTCCTTGATCTGAAGATCTACAGAGACAAGCGCACCTTCAATGTAAACATGATACTGGAAAAACGAACGTAAGGTTTTCGACCAATGATCACACGATACACTCGCCCGGCAATGGGCAAGATTTGGAACGATGAAAACAAATTTGCCATCTGGCTTCAGATAGAGATTCTGGCATGCGAAGCACAAGCTGAACTCGGCGTCATACCGAAAGAAGCAGTAGCCGTCATCCGTGAAAAGGCGAAATTCGAAGTCGCCCGCATCGATGCGATCGAACTCGAAGTAAAGCATGACGTCATCGCATTCCTGACCAACGTCGGGGAGTATGTCGGGCCGGAATCACGGTACATTCACCTGGGAATGACTTCGTCGGACGTGCTCGATACCGCGCTAGCCGTGCAGATGAAGCAATCTGCAGAACTTCTTCTCAAAGGATTGGAAGGATTGCGGGATATCCTCGCCCGGCGCGCCAAAGAATTTAAAATGACGGTCATGATCGGACGATCTCACGGCATCCATGCCGAGCCGACCACGTTCGGGCTGAAACTGGCCCTTTGGTTCGATGAGACGAGGCGGAACATCGTGCGGCTGCAGCATGCTATCGAATCTATTTCTGTGGGTCAGATATCCGGTGCGGTAGGAACATTTGAGCATTTGAGCCCGAAGATCGAAGAGTATGTCTGCGCAAAATTGGGATTGAAACCTGCTCCGGTGTCGACGCAGATCCTGCAACGCGACCGTCATGCGGAATACATGAGCACGATCGCCGTTATCGGGAGCTCTCTCGAAAAATTCGCGACGGAAATCCGTCATCTTCAGAAAACGGAAGTGCTGGAAGCCGAAGAATATTTTTCGAAAGGGCAAAAAGGTTCTTCTGCAATGCCTCACAAGCGAAATCCGATCACGTGCGAACGCATTGCCGGCCTGTCGCGCGTTCTTCGGGGAAACGCACAGGCTGCGTTGGAGAACGTTGCTCTGTGGCACGAACGGGATATCACGCATTCTTCTGTCGAGCGGATTGTTATTCCCGACAGCTGCATTCTTCTCGACTACATGATCTCGCTCACGGCAAACGTCATCGATAAACTTCTCGTCTATCCGGACAACATGAGGAAGAATATCGACCTTACCCACGGACTTGTCTTTTCACAACCTGTGTTGCTCGCGCTGACGACAAAAGGGATGAAGCGGGAGGATGCGTACCGTGTCGTTCAAAAAAATGCTATGGGCGTCTGGCAGTCGAAAAAGGACTTCAGGGAAGTGTTGGAAGAGGATAAAGAAGTAAGCGCATTGCTTTCTCGCAGCGATCTTGACAGCGCTTTTGACCCGACAAAAAGCTTGCGCCATGTCGACTACATTTTCGAAAGAGTCGGGTTGGGAAAATAGCCACGCACGATACGTGAACCCCAGCATCACATCGCGATGTACGACTGTGCGGAATATTCTGGAGTAATCATGCCTCACAAATATCAAAATCTTATCAACGGTAAATGGCTCGACGCGAGATCGGGGAAGACATTCGAGAACCGTAATCCTGCGCGGTGGGATGAACTCATTGCTGTTTTTCCGAAGTCATCGAAAGAAGACGTTGACGATGCAGTGAAAGCCGCCCGCGCGGCATTCGAGAAATGGCGGCTCGTTCCGGCGCCAAAGCGGGGAGACATATTGCGGAAAGTCGGCGACATCATGGTTGCGCGCAAAGAAGAGATCGCGCGCGAGATGACCCGTGAAATGGGAAAGGTGCTTACGGAGACCCGCGGCGATGTTCAGGAGGGGATCGATACAGCTTACTACGCATCGTCGGAAGGACGGCGTTTGTTCGGCCACACCGTTCCATCGGAACTTCCGAACAAATTTGCGATGGCGATCCGCGTTCCGGTGGGAGTGGCAGGCATCATTACTCCATGGAATTTCCCGATGGCGATTCCGACGTGGAAAATTTTTCCCGCGGTGTTATCCGGTAATACCGTTGTCTTTAAGCCAGCGACGGATACTCCGAAAACAGCGGCAACGTTGGTTGAGATCATGATGGAAGCAGGCGTTCCTGAAGGCGTCGTGAATATCGTTCATGGAACGGGGAGCGAAGTCGGAAATGCCATCACTTCGCATCCAGACGTCGATCTGATCTCGTTCACCGGATCGACTTCTATCGGCAAGCAAATTCAAAAAGACTCTTCGGATACGCTCAAACGTGTTTCTCTTGAGCTCGGAGGGAAAAATGCTCAGATCGTGATGGACGATGCCGACCTTGACCTCGCCCTCGAAGGAGTTTTGTGGGGAGCATTTGGGACTACGGGACAGCGATGCACGGCGACAAGCCGGCTTATTCTCCACGAAAAGATCTACGATCAATTCATGTCGAAGTTGATTGGCCGGACAAAGAAACTACGGCTCGGCGACGGACTGATGCCCGGTACCGACGTCGGCCCGTGCGTCAACGAAAAGCAGCGCGATAGTGTTCATTATTATGTGGAGGTTGGAGAAAAGGAAGGGGCAGAGCTCGCGATAGGGGGAGCGATCGCAAAAGGGAATGAACTCGACAAGGGATGGTTTTACGAACCGACAATTTTCATCGACGTGATACCCGAAATGAGAATAGCGAAGGAAGAGATTTTCGGTCCTGTCCTCTCGGTGCTTCGCGCAAAGTCGCTGGAAGAAAGCATCTCAATTCTCAACGATACCATTTATGGCCTGTCTTCGTCGATCTACACTCGCGATGTCAACAAAGCGTTCATTGCAGTGCGTGATATCAAGGCCGGCATCACCTACGTCAATGTTCCTACGATAGGGGCGGAGGCGCATCTGCCGTTCGGCGGCGTGAAGCAGACCGGCAACGGGCATCGGGAAGGGGGCTGGACCGTGTATGATTTCTTCACTGAGTGGAAAGCCGTCTATGTCGATTACAGCGGCGCATTGCAGCGCGCGCAAATAGACAATTACTAAGATGACAATCGTGTTGCGCCTTTATATCGTTTCATTCTATGAACATCAGGAATTTTTCTGATTGTTGGTGAGTGAGGTAAGGTTATTGCGCCACTCATTCATCGAACTGAAAAATTCCGGAGGTGCAGCATGTCAGAGTCAGCAATAAAAACGCCAACCATCGAGGCAGGAACCAAAATTAACGGGGGCGAAAGCCCTCAAAAGAAAACATTAACCAAGCCCACCACGAGAACTTCGATTACAGTCCCGTCGACAGATGTCCATCTCACCCTCTCTCGTCATATGCTTGTTGATGGGTTCGACCTCGTCGTCGATCTGAAGAAAAGTCAGGGATGTTATTTATATGATTCACGATTTAATAAGCGGTATCTTGACTTTTTCTCATTCTTCGGATCGTCCGCGATCGGGATGAACCATCCGAAAATGACTGAGGCAGGATTTCTTCAAAAACTTGGTGCGGTTGCGGTAAACAAGCCTTCTAACTCGGATGTGTACAGCGTAGAGATGGCTGAGTTCGTCGAGACGTTTTACCGGATCGTTCAGCCGGATTATCTGCCGTACGTTTTTTACGTGGATGGCGGTGCGCTTGCGGTTGAGAATGCACTGAAGACGGCATTCGATTGGAAGGTCCGCAAGAATTTTATCAAGGGATATACCGAGGAGCGGGGAAGGCAGATCATCCATTTTCGGCGGGCGTTCCACGGACGGAGCGGCTACACGTTATCGCTGACGAATACCGATCCCACGAAAACCAACTATTTCCCAAAATTCAAATGGCCAAGGATCTTGAATCCGGCCATCACATTTCCGCTCAACGGCGTCCATCTCAAAGAAGTCATGGACGACGAAGAGACCGCCGTCCGTCAAATCAAAGAAGCGATTATCAATAACCCGGACGATATTGCCGCGATCATCATCGAGCCGATTCAGGCTGAAGGAGGGGATAATCACTTCAGAAAAGAGTTCTTGGCGATGCTTCGTCAGATCTGCGATGAGAACGAGATACTCCTGATCTTTGATGAGGTTCAGACCGGGATCGGGCTTACGGGAAAAATGTGGGCTCACGAATATTTCGTGAGGCCGGACATAATGGCGTTCGGCAAAAAGACCCACATCTGCGGTTTTATGAGCAGTACAAGGATCGACGATGTGCTCGACAACGTTTTTCATAAGCCGAGCCGTCTCAACTCGACGTTCGGCGGGAATCTGGTCGACATGGTGCGTTTTACAAGGATTATGGAGATCATCGAGGAAGAGCGGCTCGTAGAGAACGCACAGCTTCAGGGCGAGTTCATGCTTCAGGAACTCAACGCGATGGGAGCGGAATTTCCTTCGCTTGTTTCCAACGTCCGTGGGCGCGGCATGATGTGCGCGCTCGATATGGATTCGGCACAGAACCGGGACCAGCTCCGTCAGAAAGCGTACGAGGAAGGGCTGATCATCATCGGCTGCGGCGACCGATCTATCCGTTTCAGGCCGCCGCTCACGATTCAACGGAGTGAACTGGAAGAAGGATTCACTATAATGCGAAAAGCTCTTCGAGAATTAAGCGTTGGCGAACTTTAAAAACGGAATGAATTATGGAGACTACAACAAGAACTATTAGCGGCAAAGAACTGCTTCTCAATCCGGCATTTGTACGGAAGATGTTGGTGGACTTTGTGAAAGATCAAATTCACAATGCCGGATTCACGAAAGCGGTGATTGGCCTGTCCGGCGGCGTTGACTCTGCCGTGTCGGCCTATCTCGCGGCGGAAGCGCTGGGGAGCGAGAACGTTTTCGCCGTCATGATGCCGTATTCATCGAGCAGCCCGGAAAGCAAGGCCGATGCGGAATCGGTAGTGAAAGAACTGAAGGTTCATTCTGAGACGGTCGATATCACGCCGATGGTTGATCCGTTCATTGTGTCACAGCATATTAAGGACAATGTGCGCCGCGGAAATATCATGGCGCGCATGAGAATGATTGTTCTGTACGACCGTTCCCTTCACTACGATGCACTTGTTGTTGGTACATCCAACAAAACTGAAATAATGCTCGGCTATGGAACATTGTTCGGCGATATGGCATGTGCGGTCAACCCGCTCGGCGATCTCTTCAAGACCCAGGTGTGGCAGCTCGCAGAAACCTTGGGCGTTTCCCGAAAGATCATCGACAAGAAACCGACCGCCGACCTGTGGCAGGACCAGACGGATGAGGGAGAGCTCGGCTTCCGATACAACGATGTCGATCGGCTGCTCTATTACATGATCGACGAACGCCGCAGGGATGATGAATTGAAGGCGATGGGATTTGAACGTAGTTTTGTCGCGAAAATAAAGAAGCGAGTAAAACAGAACCAGTTTAAACGCCGCCTTCCGGTCGTGGCAAAGATCTCTCAACGCACTGTCAATGTCGATTTCCGTTACGTAAGAGATTGGGGTATATAGGCCGATGCCGGAAGAAATTCGTCCAGGTGTACTCTATATAGTTCCGACTCCGATCGGCAATCTCGACGACATAACAATTCGGGCCGTGAAGATCCTGTCGGCGGTTGATCTTATCGCTGCTGAAGACACACGCACGACAAAGATACTGCTCGACCATCTGCAAATTCAAAAACCGCTGTTGAGTTTCTTCACTCATAACGAACTTATTCGCGTTCCGCAAATTATTGAGAAACTGAAAGAAGGACTGGCCGTAGCGCTCGTATCCGATGCGGGAACGCCGGGAATATCCGACCCCGCGTATTCCATCATCCAAGCGTGCATCGAAAATGCGTTGCCGATCATTCCACTTCCCGGCCCCACCGCCTTTGTTCCCGTTCTGGTAGCAAGCGGGATGTCGACGCAGTCCTTTGTCTTCGAAGGATTTCTCCCTCACAAGAAGGGCCGTTCAACAAAACTCACCAAGCTCAAAGAAGAACCTCGTACTATTATCTTCTACGAATCTCCCCACCGCATCCTCAAAACTCTGGAAGATCTCCAGAACGCCTTTGGTGACCGGCAGGCCGTTATTGGCCGAGAAATGACGAAAAAATTCGAAGAGATCCTCCGGGGAACCCTTTCTTCCCTTCAAAATGAGCTGTCTTCCCGCCAAATCAAGGGCGAGTTTGTCCTCGTCGTTTCCGGCGCGAGAATCTGATCATTCTGGCTTGACTTTGAATACTCATATGAGTATATTAGCACTCATTGATAGAGAGTGCTAACAATGATCATCGATCTAACCTACCAAAATAAATACAGTTACACGGTACCAACTTAAAGTTAAGGAGACTTGTATGAAATTACATCCTTTGGCTGACAGAATCGTTGTAAAGCCTGCCGAGGCTGAAGAAAAAACAAAGGGCGGAATTATTCTTCCCGATACTGCCAAGGAAAAACCGGTCTGGGGCGAGGTTGTCGCTGCAGGACCCGGAAAGTTGACAGATGAAGGCAAGAAAGTTCCGATGGAAGTGAAGGTTGGCGACAAAGTTCTGTACGGAAAATACTCGGGAACAGAAGTCACGGTCGACGGGGAAGAAGTTCTCATCATGCGCGAAAGCGACGTTTTTGCCATTATGCCCAAGTAATTGAAGCAACGAAAAACCAAATCTAAAGGAGTGTAAATTTTATGGGAGCAAAGATAATTCAGTACGACTTTGATGCTCGCGCAGCGCTGAAGCGCGGCGTTGACCAGCTCGCCAACGCAGTCAAGGTAACGCTGGGACCGAAAGGCCGCAACGTTGTAATCGACAAGAAATTCGGTGCACCGACCATTACCAAGGACGGCGTTACCGTTGCAAAGGAAGTTGAACTCGAAGATCCGATCGAGAACATGGGCGCCCAGATGGTTCGGGAAGTCGCGTCAAAGACGTCGGACGTCGCAGGAGATGGAACGACGACTGCTACCGTTCTGGCCCAGGCGATCGTCCGCGAAGGTCTGAAAAACGTTACTGCTGGCGCGAATCCGATGGACCTGAAACGCGGCATCGACCTTGCAGTTGCTAAAGTGATCGAAGAATTGAAAAAGATCAGCCGCCCTGTTGAAGGGAAGAAGGAAATCGCACAGGTTGGTTCCATCTCTGCGAACAACGATACAACGATCGGAAACCTCATCGCGGATGCGATGGAAAAAGTAGGCAAAGACGGTGTTATCACCGTTGAAGAAGCGAAAGGGACCGAGACCCTGATGGATGTTGTCGAAGGTATGCAGTTCGACCGCGGATATCTGTCTCCGTATTTCGTTACAGATGCCGACACGATGGAATCGGTCCTCGAAGATCCGCTCATCCTGATCCATGACAAGAAGATCAGTTCGATGAAGGATCTTCTCCCCATTCTGGAAAAAGCAGCCCAATCCGGCAAGGCCATGGTTCTGATCGCGGAAGAGGTCGAAGGCGAAGCTCTTGCAACGCTCGTCGTAAACAAGATCCGCGGAACGCTCCGTGTTGTCGCAGTTAAAGCTCCGGGTTTCGGCGATCGCCGTAAAGCGATGCTCGAAGACATTGCCGTTCTGACGAATGGAACGGTCATCTCTGAAGAAAAAGGATTCAAGCTCGAGAATGCAACGCTTTCATATTTAGGAAGCGCAAAGAAGGTCGTCGTCGACAAAGACAATACCACAATCGTTGAAGGTGCGGGCAAGAAGGAAGAAATCAAGAAACGCATTAACGAGATCAAGGGCCAGATCGATAAAACGACATCTGATTACGACAAAGAAAAACTCCAGGAACGTCTCGCAAAACTTTCAGGCGGCGTTGCCGTGTTGAAGATCGGCGCATCGACCGAAGTCGAGATGAAGGAAAAGAAGGCGCGAGTCGAAGATGCGCTCCATGCAACAAGGGCCGCAGTCGAAGAGGGCATCGTCCCGGGCGGCGGCGTTGCGTACCTTCGTGCAATTCCGAAACTGGATGAAGTGAAGACGAGCAACGAAGACCAGAAGACCGGTGTTGAGATCATCAAACGCGCGCTCGAAGAGCCAATTCGCCAGATCGTCGCAAACGCAGGACTTGAAGGTTCCGTGGTTGTCGACAAAGTAAAGAGCGAAAAAGGCAACTTTGGCTTTAATGCATTTACGGAGAAATACGAGAACCTTGTTGAATCGGGTGTGATCGATCCGACGAAGGTGACCCGTATTGCTATCGAAAATGCGGCGAGCGTTGCAGCGTTGTTATTGACGACTGAAGCAACAATTGTTGAAAAGCCGGAAGAGAAGAAGCAGATGCCCGCCATGCCTCCCGGCGGCGGAATGGGCGATATGTACTAAGAAGTCCTGCTGTAACCGTAGCACAATATCCCCGAATGCAAAAATGCGTTCGGGGATTTTTTATTGAGCGGGATTTATTTATATTGGCGGATAAATACGGTCCAACGATATTCTCCGACATTCGATGAGGACATTTTCCATGTCAAAAACCGACGAGTTAACGAATAGAATTGCAGCGATTCAGACCGCGCTCAAGAATTATAAACTTGACGGATGGTTGTTGTATAATTTTAGACAATCCAATGTGTTTGCGTCGAAACTCCTGGAACTCCCAGCTCACCTGACTCAAATGAGGAGGTATTTTTATTATATTCCTGCTGCCGGGACGCCGCAAAAGCTCGTTCATGGGATCGAGCAGTACAACCTGGACCACCTCCCCGGCAACAAAACAGTCTATGTGAGCTGGCAGTCTCTCCAGGACGGTCTGAAAGCCGCGCTCAGGGGACTTAAATCGGTCGCTATGGAATATTCTCCCAACAACGCGATTCCGTATGTATCGAAGGTCGATGCCGGAACGGTCGATCTTATCCGGTCGTTCGGTGTTGAGGTCGTGTCTTCGGCGGATATCGTTCAATATTTTGAAGCCCGTTGGACCGATCAACAGCGGGATGAACAGTTTGAGACTTCCAAGATTTTGCGTGCAACGGTCGACGTAGCGTTCGGCTTTATCGGCGAAAGACTGAGGTCGGGGAAAAAGGTGACGGAGTTTGATGTTCAGCAGCGGATGGTCGAATACTTTAAAGAGAATTCGCTTGTTATCGATGATGCACCGAATTGCTCCGTGAACGCGAATGCCGCAAACCCGCACTACGAACCGACTAAGGAAATCTTTTCGGAGATCAAAAATGGGGATTGCATTCTGATCGACCTGTGGGCAAAGAAAAATAAACCGGAGAGCGTTTATTCGGATATTACCTGGGTTGCCTTTGCCGGGGAAAACATTCCTCCAAAATATCAAAAGGTCTTTGAGATCGTGAAGGGAGCTCGTGATGAAGCTGTCGAATATCTGAAAAAGGAATTCTCGAGCGGGAAGAAAGTGAGAGGATGCGATGTCGACGATGTTACACGCAAATACATCGCTGATCGAGGATTTGGTGAATATTTCATTCATCGTACCGGCCATAACATCGGGGTGGAGGTGCACGGAAACGGGGCCAACATCGACAACCTTGAAACTCACGACCAGCGCGAGATTCTTCCCGAAACTTGCTTTTCCATCGAACCGGGAATTTATCTCCCCGGGGAATTCGGAGTCCGGCTGGAAATTGACGTCTATGTTTCCAAAGAAAGAAAGATCATTATTCCCGGGGAACCGATCCAACAGAATATCGTAAAGATTCAATGTTAGCAGACCAAAATCCCTCGCAGCATAATGCTAACAATAATCCACAGCTCGCTCGAATACATTAAGAGCCATTTATGAAACCAAAGCTCTTGTTGAGAATTGCTTCCATCGTGATGATCCTCCATGATGTCGGACACATGGTTGGAAGCCTCACATGGAAACAGGCTGTCGATCAGGAAAAACAACAGGTCATAGCCCAAATGACCGGGCACAAGTTTCCTTTCATGGGTGCGATGAGGAGCATGGGAGATTATTATGATGGGTACGGATTTGCCGCAGCTCTCGCAATATTGTTGATCTCGATCATTCTCTGGATAGTTTCCAGTTCGCTTGGCGAAGCTCCGAACTTTGCCAGAAAAATTCTTATCACAGTTTCCGCAGTTCTCTTGGCGTGGGGAATTAATGAGCTGGTGTACTTCTTTCCGTTTGCTGCCTCATTTGGCTTGCTCGCAATGGTGCTGACGGTGATAGCGATTTTGCAGCTGAATGCGGGGACAAAATAGTGGAAATATCCGGACCCTTTTTAAAGAGGAAGAGCTTGTGAAAAAAATTTCCTTTATTGTTTTGTTTTTGATGGGTTCTATCATTGTCCTCCGTGCTCAAATGACAGGGGATGAACAACAAGCTTTTGCCGCCGTAAATGCACACGTATTCCAGAGTCATTTGAAGTTTCTTGCGAATGATTTGCTCGAGGGACGCGCACCAGCCACTCGTGGAGACGCAGTGACGGAAAAGTATC
>Ga0265338_10001147_pt1 | contig 43762 bp, 33 predicted proteins | sample 42126metaG_FD_193579 | JGI IMG/M metagenome (GOLD analysis project Ga0265338, IMG submission 193579) | Rhizosphere microbial communities from Carex aquatilis grown in University of Washington, Seatle, WA, United States - 4-21-26 metaG | ecosystem: Host-associated > Plants > Roots > Rhizosphere... | reverse complement strand
TCCCGGTTTTTTTTCGTCTTGAAGGAAGGGGTCCTGCAATTATTCCGGACCCGCGGATTGTCGATGGCGGTGATCGTGATCGTGGCGGCGACCCTTCTCCAAATCTCACTCTTTCTTGGAATTTCCCGGGTATTGGACCGGGCCTTGGGTACGGCCAGGGAAAAATTTGAGATGGCCGTTTTTTTCACCCCCTTGGCGGACGCGACAGACCGCAAGAGGGTTTTGGGAATTTTAAGTTCCGACGCCAGGGTCGCCTCGGTCAAAATCATCACCAAGGAAGAGGCGGTGGATGAATTCCGGAAGGACCCGGAGATAGACCGCATGCTCCAGGCCTTGGGGGAAAACCCCTTGACGGATTCCTTAAGCGTGGTTTTACGCAATGACGCCACGGAAAACCTGGACAGCCTGGTGGATAAGCTGAAAATGGATCCGAAGGTGGAGGACGTTAATTACGGCAAGAACGAGTGGGAAACGGTATCGAACTTAACCAGGGTGGTGCGGTGGGTTGGCTTCCTGCTGGGCGGTTTTGTGTTTTTAACCGCCCTCTTCATTGTTTCCAATACGCTATCCATCGCCCTTTGGGCCAGGCGGGAGGATATGGTCCTTTTGTCCCGCATGGGGGCGCCGACCTGGATGCGATGGGGCCCCTACCTTTGGGAGGGGATTTTCCAGGGATTGCTGGGGTCCCTGATCGTGGTGGCTTTTTTAGTGGCGGTCCGCCGCGGCGCCGCGGTGGCCCTGCAGAAGTACGGGGGATTTGACGTCTTATTAACCCTCCCCGCCGCCGAGTGGTGGAGGCTGTTCTTCACCTTGGTGCTTTTGGGAATGATCCTGGGCGCCTTGGGCGCCTTTTTGGCCCTTCAAAAAAAATGGGTGAAAGAACTGCAATAAACATCATTTGAATTTAAAAATCCAAACTTAAACCCATTTCACCACCAAGGGCACCAAGTACACCAAGTAAGGCGAAAGAAATAAAATTGAAAAACTGGAAAAAACCATCCTTCGTTTTTTCTTTATTTGGCGGACTTGGTGGTTCAAGCCGATTTTGCCGTCACCTTCTTCTGCTTTCTCTCTCCGTGGTTCCTGTTTGGGCCCAAGAAACCACCGGTCCGGATTCCGCGCCAGTCACGGGCGGGACCCTGATCAAAAAAAACATCCAAAAAAATAAGAAAGACCTAGCGGCGGTTAAGAAAAAACTGCTGGAAGAACAAAAAAAACAACGCTTGGCCCGGCTGAAGGAAAAAAACGTATTGAGCCGCCTGCAAAAGGTGGATCAAAAATTGGGAAGCCTGCGCAGGGAAAAGGAAGCCAACGAGCAGGCTTTGGGCGAGACCCGCGAGCGCCTCAGCCGGCTCCAGGTCGAGATGAAAGGCAACCAGGAACAGTTGTCCCAAAGCCGTTCCCTGCTCCAACAGCGCTTACGGGCCCTTTACCGTATGTCCGCCCGTAAGCCCCTGCTGGGAGGGCTTTTGGATTCGGAAAGCTTCGCTGATTTCACCCGGAAGTTGAAGTTTGAGCTGACCCTGGCCAGGAGCAACGAGAAGCTACTCTCCCAAACCCTTCTTCATGAGCGGAAACTGGAGGGGGATTCGAAATTGTGGGGAGCGGAAGAGCACCGAAAAAAAAGGATTGTAGGGGTTCTGGGGAACCAGGAGCGGAACTACTCCCGGGAAAGGCGGAATCGGACCGTTTTCTTAAGTTCAATCCGGGAGAACCAGGCCTCCCGGGAGCAAACCATCGCCGAGTTAAGCGATCAGGCCCAGGAACTTCAATCCAAGGTTGTTCTTTTCCTCAAACAGGCGGAGGAATCCCGGAAAAAGCCGGCTTACGTTTCGGTGGGAACCGGGTTGATGGTCAAGCGGGGAAAAATTCCCTGGCCTGTCTCGGGGGAGATTATTCCCGGATACCAATTCGGCAGGACCAAGAATCGGGAGTTTAACGCGGTAGTGGACAATTCGGGAATCCAGATTAAAGCGGCCCAGGGAACCCCGATTCGGGCCGTAGCGGGCGGGAAAGTACGCTTCGCCGATTGGTTCAAGGGTTATGGAAAACTAGTGATTTTAGACCATGGTGAAGGGTATTATTCTCTCTACGCCCAAGCCGCCGAATTGAATGTGGCCGAAGGACAGGAAGTGGCCCCAGGCCAAGTCATTGGGAGCGTCGGCGACACGGGATCGCTGGTGGGAAGCAGCCTCTACTTTGAGATTCGCAAAAACGGAGTGCCCCAGGATCCCCTTCGCTGGTTAAAACGCCGGCAGGAGTAGAAAAGTTCCCCCTGAAAAATGGTTGGGGCCCCTGTTTTACAACCCTTGGGGGGGTAGCGATATTCAAATTGTGGGGGGTATGGAAAGCCATTCCATGCCCTTGCGACGTCTAATTTAAACGGGATTATTTCAGGGGTTTCGAATCGTTAAATTTTTCATTGGAGGAAGTTTATGGACCGCCGCCCATCTTTAATCACCACCGCTTTTTTAATGCTGGCCCTTTGCGGGGTTAGCTTTGCCGCCGGCGCTGCGACCCAGTCCGCCGCCCGTCCCAAGGAAAATTCCGAGGACGTCTATAAATACCTGAATCCTTTCGTGGACGCCCTGGCCATCATCCGGGAAAAATACGTGGATATCGACAAGACCAATCCGAAAGACCTGATTTACGGCGCCCTCCAGGGGATGGTGGGTACCTTGGATCCCTTCAGCCAATTCATGCCCCCGGACGACTACAAGGACATGCAAACCGAAACCTCCGGCAAGTTCGGGGGGCTGGGAATTGAAATCGGAATCAAGGATGATCATTTGACCGTCATCTCCCCGATTGAGGGAACCCCGGCGGACCGGGCCGGCCTCAAGGCGGGAGACAAGATCACCAAGATCGGGGATGAGCGGACCGACAGCATGACCATCAACGACGCCGTGAAGCGGCTCCGGGGAAAAATCGGGACGAAGGTGACCATTACCATCGCCCGGGAGGGGCTGGGGGAGCCTTTGGACGTGACTCTTGTCCGCGATTCCATCAAGATCGAGAGCATCCGTTCCTATATGCTTCCCAACCAAATCGGCTACGTGAGGATTTCCGAGTTCATCGAAAACACCACGGACGATTTCGTCAAGGCGGTGGAAACCCTGGAGAAAAAATCGCCGCTCAAGGGCCTGGTCGTGGATCTGCGCAATGATCCGGGCGGTCTCCTGAACGAGGCGGTGGGCGTCTCCGATTATTTCACCGAGAAGGGAAAGATGCTGGTCTCCACTAAGGGGCGCAGCGCCAACCAAACCCAGGAATTCAAGGCGACGGACAGCGAGAAGTTTGACATGAAAAAACCGGTCGTGGTGATGGTCAACGAGGGAAGCGCCTCGGGAGCTGAAATCGTGGCGGGGGCCCTTAAGGATTGGAAAAGAGGGGTCTTAATCGGCGCCAAAACCTTCGGCAAGGGATCGGTCCAAACCATTCTGCCCCTGGAAAACAGCGATGGCGCCGCCTTGCGGTTGACGATGGCCAAGTATTACACGCCCTCGGGAATCTGCATCCACGGCATCGGGATCGACCCGGACTTGGACTTGAGAAACCATGAGATTTCCGAATCCACCATCAAGGTCTACAGCAAGCAAATGCCGGGCAAGTTCGCCAAGGTGCTTGTGAAAGAGGGAATGGCCGTCACAAGGGATACGGAAGTGACGCCGGAGATTTTGGAGCGTTTCTTCGGCTATTGCGTGAAAAACGTGAAAAAAATAGACAAGGATGAGCTGAAAAAGGACGCGGACTACCTCAAAAACAGCCTCTATGTGGAATTGATCCGGGAAAAACTGGGCGAGAAGGACGCCAGGGAACTGGCAGTGTTGAAAGACACCCAGGTGGAAGTGGCCGAGCAAATCATTAAAAACGCCGGCAAAATCAGCCCCCAGTTGCTCGCCCTTTATCCCAAGAAGAAGGACAAGAACGAGAAGGCGGGCGAAAGAAAATTAGAGGAAGAGCGCGCCAAGAAAAACGGAAAGTCGATGGACGAGGATAAGGACGAAAAAGACAAAGACGCGGACCAAGACAACCCTTGAGGTTCATCCAGGGCCGTGAAAAGGGAAGCGTCACAACCTTTCTCGTTTCCGCCTTGGCGGTTTTGTTGGCCGTCGGTTTGGTATCTTGGCTCTTGTGGCGGTTCCTGGGGGCTCCTTCCCGTTCCCCGGGAAATCCGACGGCCCAGCCGACTCCGGCCCAGTCCGGTTCTTTCAAGGGCGACCCTTCGGCGCGGACCGAAGACCTTTTAAAAAACCTCAATCAAAAGCTCGAGAGTTTGAATCTTTTAAAACTCATCACCCGGGAAGTCAGTTCCCGCCCCGCCACGGTCCAGGGGAGGATTATCTCGACCTATCACGAAGAATTTCGGCTGCCCCTGCGCTACAGTTTGTCCCAAATCGCCGAACAACTGAACGGGGCCGCCAAGGCCCTGGGCGCGGGGGTGACCTCCAATAAAAAGGGTTTGCTTTCCTTTGGTTTTACCGCTGAATGGACGCCGGTGGAGATGGTGTTTGAGAGGTCGTCCAAGCCCCAAGTTTGCCTCATCATCGACGATGGCGGGTACCAGAGGGGCGAGGCCTTGGAGCACCTTTACGCCTTTAAAGTCCCCGTGACCGTGGCGATCATCCCCGGCGTGGAATTTTCCAGGAGCCTCGCCGAGGAATTTCCGGCCCATGGAGTGGAGGTGATGTGCCATATGCCCATGGAAGGCCATGAAAAGGGCGCGGTGGGGGGGGATTACCAGGAGCTTCTGAAAAAGGGCATGGGGAGCGCCTTGGCCAGGACCAAGGTTGAGAAGGCCCTGGAGGATTTACCCAACTGCAGGGGGCTGAATAACCACATGGGAAGCGTGGCCACCACCGACCCTGAATTAATGTGGGACGTGTGCCAAGTGTTAAAGGAAAAGGATTTTTTCATCATCGATTCCAGGACAACGGCGGAATCCCTTGTCGAGCCTGTGGCGAGGAAAGCCGGCGTTCCGGTGGCCCACCGGGATGTCTTTTTGGATAACGTGGAAACCCCCGAGGCTATTTTAAAACAAATGGACCAGCTGGTGCGGCGGGCCAGGAGGCGGGGCGTAGCGGTGGGAATCGGCCATTTCAAAACCAAGACCTTGAAAACCTTGGAAGAGGCTGTCGGCCGTTTCAAGGAGCAGGGCATCCAATTCGTTTACGCCTCGGAAGTTGTAAAAGATTATTGAACCACCGAGTTGCGCGGAGTGACCCGGAGTAAGAATTTAAAATAAACCGAATTTCCTTGTGAATTTCTTTCCCAGGCATTTCGATGGTTTTTTCCTTTTTGTCTAACTCTCTGTAACTTTGTTCACTCTGTGGTTAAAGGGATTTTAAGTGTCCACATTGGTTTTAGGAATCGAATCCTCCTGCGACGAGACCTCGGTCGCGGTCGTGGAAGGCGGCCGGCGGGTATTGGCCAACGAGACAGCGTCCCAAATGGACCTCCACAGCCGCTATGGCGGCGTCGTCCCGGAAGTGGCCTCGCGCCAGCATTTAGAAAGCCTTCCCGTTTTGGTCCGGGAGGTTTTAAAGCAATCCCAGGTCAACTTTAAGGACCTGACCGGCATCGCGGTGACCGCGGCCCCGGGCCTCATCGGAGCGCTTTTAGTCGGTGTTTCCGCCGCCAAGGCCATGGCTTTCCGCCTGGGAATCCCCTTCACCACGGTCCACCATATCGAGGCCCACCTTTACGCCGCCGAGCTGGATGCCCATTCCGTCCTGTTCCCCGCCTTGGGATTGGTCGTTTCCGGGGGACATACGGAGCTTTACCACATGGAAGGGTGGGGACAATACCAGCTTTTGGGCTCCACCCGGGACGACGCCGCGGGAGAGGCTTATGACAAGGTCGCGAAATTGATGGGATTGGGATATCCGGGGGGACCGATCCTCGAAAAGCTGGCGAAATCGGCGGGCGAGGTCACGGAAAAATTCTCCAGGGCCAGGATGAAAGACAAGAGCCAGGATTTCTCCTTTAGCGGCGTCAAGACCGCCGTGTCGCTGGAGATCAAAAAGAACCCGCCGCAAAACGAGAGGGACCGGGAAAGACTGGCGGCGAAATTCCAAAATACCGTGTTGATGGAAATTACCGAGCATGTCCTGGCGGGGCTGGGGAATTTTCCCGTCAAGAGTTTGGTGGTGGGCGGAGGGGTGGCCTGCAACATGGCCCTGAGGGAAGCCTTGAGAAAAGAAATTGAGTCCTTCGGGGTGGCTTTACGCGTGCCTCCCCCGAAATATTGCTCGGATAACGCCGCTATGATCGCGGGATTGGGAGCTTACCAGCTTTCCCTGGGTAAAATCGCCTCCTTTTCCGCCACCGCCACCGCCTACCCTTCCAGCGTTTCTCCCTTCCTGTTACAATAAATAAATGCCCGAGACTTCCTTTTCCCTTCATTTAGACGTCATCGCCTTGAGGCTTTTCCTGGCCCTGTTACTGTCCGGTGTGGTGGGATGGGAAAGGGAGCGCGTTCGGAAGCCGGCTGGGTTCCGCACCCATATCCTGGTGGGAGTGGGCTCGGCCTTGGTCATGTTGGTCTCGGTTTTTATGGCCGATTTATACTCGGGGAAAGTGGATCCCACCCGTATTGCCTCCAACATCGTGGTGGGAATCGGTTTTTTGGGGGCGGGAACCATCATGCGTTCCCGGGAAGGCATTGTTTCGGGCCTGACCACTGCCGCCAGCCTTTGGGTCGTGTCGGTTATCGGCATGGCGGTGGGATGCGGTTTTTATAATGGCGCCCTGTTAACCACGGCTCTTGTCATGGTGGTGCTTTATTTCATGAACTGGGTGGATGACTATGTCGACAGCCATCTTTACCATTCGGTCTCCGTTCACGCTAAAATGAGCGGACACTTGATGGAGGACTTGAAGGAATTGCTGAGAGGATTCAACGTGAAAATCGTGAGAACGGAAGTTCAAACCCCAACTCCTTCGGAAAAATACATCGTCGTGCATTTCAAGCCTGTGCCGGTAGCGGAGGGCAAGAGGATCGCCCGCCAAATTTCCAAGCTTGCCGGTGTTCGAGAGGTCGTGTTCGACTAATGAGCGTATTACCCAGGGAATCCCAAGCCAGTATTGACCAGACCCGCCAAGCCTCCCAGGCTCCGGAACTTTCCGACGCGCCCCTGAAGGCCATGGGAAAGCCGGCCCGCGAATTTAAATTAGGCAATCTCAACTTGAATGGCAGGGTGTTTTTGGCTCCGATGGCGGGCTACACCGACACGGCCTTCCGCCGGCTGGCCCGCCGATACGGCGCGGCCATGGTGGTCACCGAAATGGTAAGTTCCCGGGCCCTGCTGCAGGCCAGGGGAAATGATAAATCCAGCGAGCTGATGGAATTCACCGAGCCTGAGAGGCCGGTGGGGGTCCAATTGTTCGGGGGGGACCCCGGCATCATGGGGGAAGCGGCGGTCAAGGTCATGGAGGAAGTCCATCCGGACGTGATTGATATTAATTTCGGCTGCCCCGTCGGCAAGATCCTGAAATGCGACGCGGGCTCCGCGATCCTGAAGGAGCCCCAAAGGGCCGGCTGGATCGTGAAGGCCATGGTGGAAGCCACCGGCGGCAAGGTTCCCATCACGGTGAAGACCCGCGCCGGCTACGACGCCATGGACAACGCCGTGTTCGAGGTTTTGGAAGCGGTCCAGGAGGCGGGAGCCTCGGCCCTGGCCATCCATGCCAGGACCCGCAGCCAGATGTTCGAGGGAAAAGCCAATTGGGACGTGATCAAGAAATTAAAATTGAAAGCCAAGATTCCCATTATCGGCAACGGCGACGTCAAGAACGCCGAGGACGCCTACAAACTTTTCAACGAGACCGGCTGTGACGGCATCATGATCGGCCGGGGCAGCATGGGAGCCCCCTGGGTTTTTGAGGAGATCAACCACTACCTGGAGACGGGCAAACCCCTGGGCCCGCCCCCGCTCAAATTCAAGATCGGCATCGCCCTGGAGCAGTTGAAATGCTCCATTGAGGTGAAGGGGCCCCGGATGGGGCTGTTGGAAATGCGCAAACACCTGACCCATTATCTCAAGGGCTTCGATGGGGCCAGGGAAATGCGCCAGAGGCTTTTAACCACCGATGACACGGACTGGGTGGTCAAGACCCTGGGCGAGATTTATGAATCCATGTCCGACGGGGCTACCGTCCTGCCGGTGGCCTGATCCTTGGCCCAGGCCCTTTCCCAATGGGACGTGGCGTTATTTTTTTGGATCAACCATGGCTGGTCCTGTCCTTTCCTGGATTCTTTTTTCTCTTTTATTACCAATTTCCGGAATTTTTATATCCCTTTAGCCTTTCTTTTCGCTTACTGGCTGTGGAAAGGCGGCTCTTCCGGCCGTTGGCTGGTCTTGAGTTTGGGTTTGTCGATTCTCCTGGCGGATCAAACTTCCAGCCACCTGTTGAAAGACCTGGTGGAAAGGGCGAGGCCCTGTAACGCCCTGGACGGGGTTTTAACGCCGGCGGGAAAAAGCTCCGCCTATTCCTTTCCCTCCAGCCACGCGGCGAACATGGGGGCCTCCATGTTTCTCTTGTCCGTTTATTTCCGGAGCTGGACTTGGGCCTTTATCCTGATCGCCCTCCTCGTGGGATCGTCCCGGATCTATTTGGGGCTTCACTATCCTTCGGACGTATTGGGCGGCTTCCTCCTGGGAATCATCTTTGGTTTTTTGGTTTGGCGGGGAGCGGAAAAGCTAAAACAAGCGTTTGGATTTCCCCGCCAAGACACCCAGAAAAGGGTGAAGAATAAAAAGATTTAAATTTTGAAGTTCTTGGCGCCCTTGGCGCCTTGGTGGTTCAAAAGCCTTGAATAGGAAATGAAATGACAGAAAAAAACGCCATCCAGCCTTCCACCCTTTATCTCGTCGGAACCCCCATCGGTAATTTAGAGGATATGACTTTTCGCGCCATCAAGGTTTTGAAAGAAGCCACCCTCGTCGCCGCCGAGGATACCCGCAATAGCTTAAAGCTCTTGACCCACTTTGGGATCAAAGCCAACCGTATGGTTTCCTGCTTTGAGCATAACGAGATGAAGCGGGTGGACGAGATACTTAAAACCCTGGAGGCTGGGGGAAGCGTGGCCCTCATCACCGACGCCGGTATGCCGGGCATTTCCGACCCTGGGTTTCAGGTGGTCAAGGCCGTGGTGGAAAAGGGATTTTCCGTGGTTCCCATTCCCGGCGCCTCGGCCCTTTTGGCCGCCTTGCCGGCCTCGGGTTTTCCCGCGACGCCCTTTACTTTCGCCGGGTTCTTGCCGGCCAAGGCCGGCGACCGCCAGACCGAGCTCAACCGGCTTAGGTCCCATGAACATACCTTGGTTTTTTTCGAGTCGCCTCACCGGCTCCGCGCCAGCCTGAAAGACATGTTGGGCGCATTTGGAAACCGGCAAGCGGTGGTGGGCCGCGAATTGACGAAATTACACGAGGAATTCATACGGGGAAACCTGGAGGAAGTGGGGAGGCATTTTAAGGCCCAGGCGCCCAAGGGCGAGTTCGTCATTGTGGTGGAAGGCGGGGAAAGGGTGGACCACTCGGCCCAGGAAAAATGGGTGGGGGTTTCCATCGCCGACCAGCTGTTGCAGTTGATGAAGGAGCAGAAGCTCTCCAAAACCGAGGCGGTGAAGGCCGTTTGTAAAATGAGGGATTTGCCCAGGGAAGTGGTGTACCAGATCGCCATGGAAATCAAGGGCGCTCCCGGCGGATCCATGGACAAAGATGAGGGGTTGGATTGAAAAAACGGCAGAAAAACCTATTACCACCCAGGCACCAAGAAAGACAAAAAAGGAATTTTGGCATCAACCGAAAGGTTGACTTGGTGTCTTTGTGTCGTCGTGGTGAAAAAACCAGTTTCTTGAAATTCTCGAAGTTAACGGAATGTTAAATATTGAAAATTAAACATCATCTTTTAAGTTTCCTTTCTAAAATGTTTTTCGGGTCGCTGCTGGTATGGCTGGGCCTTTCCATAGGCTGGGTCATGGGCCAGGCTCTACTCAGGGTCCATTGGGGCGACAAGACCATTCTCGTTTTCACCGCCTGTTTCGTCGTTTACTTTTTCGTTCATTTCGCCCTATATAAGCCGATCTTGAGCCATGTGATGGCCCATGAGTTGACCCACGCCTTGGCGGCGGTTTTGATGGGAGGCAAGGTAACCTCCATTCACGCCTCCACCACCGGCGGCACCACGGTCGTGAACAAATCCCATCTTTTCATCAGCCTGGCTCCATATATTTTCCCCCTTTACACCGCCCTGAGCCTGGGCCTTTACGCCATCGCCGCCCAGCCCTTCCGGATTTACCTGGTGGGATTGATCGGCTTCACCTACGCTTTCCACCTGGCCTTGACGGTTTATTCCCTTTCGCACCACCAGCCGGACTTAAAAGAGGGGGGCGTGGTGTTCTCCTTGATTTTCATTTTTGCCGGAAATATGATTGTCCTAATGCTTTTGTTCACCATCCTCTGGCCTCAAACCTTGTCGCTGCCGGAAGCCTTTTCTGAGACGTTTCACCGGGCCTTGTCATTAGCGCAATCCTTGTTTCATCTTTTGAAGTCCCATCTATCCCATCCGGAGGGCTCCCCAACGTGAAAAAAACATTCGTCCTGGACACCAACGTCCTGATCCATAATCCCCACGCCTTGGAATCCTTCGAGGAAAATACCGTGGTGATTCCCTTGGGCGTGATCGAGGAGCTGGACACCTTCAAGAAGTACGAGGACGAAAGGGGCCGCAACGCCCGCGAAGTGGCCAGGATGCTGGACACCCTCAGGCACAAGGGCAACCTGCAGGAGGGCGTACCCTTGGCGAATGGGGGCATGGTCCGGGTGGACATCAGCACGCCCACGGGGGTTTTGCCGACCGCCTTGTCCCACATGAAGATCGACAACAACATCATCGGCATCGCCCTATCCTTGAAGCAGAAGGGTGAGAACGTCAAGTTCATCACCAAGGACATCAATGTGCGCATCAAGGCCGACGCCTTGGGTGTGGTGTCGGAGGATTTTGAGACCAACAAAGTCAATATGGATGAGCTTTACTCCGGATGGGCGACCATCACGGTTAAGGACGCTGAAATTGACGAGTTTTACAAGTTGGGAAAAATTTCCCTCAAGGCCCAGACTGAACAAAAACTTTACGAAAACGAGTTTCTGCTGTTAAAGAGCGATATCCACGAGGCCAAAACGGCCCTGGGAATCTACAAGGACAGCTTGAAGGAAGCCCAATCCCTTTGGTTCAAGGACCCGGAAGCCTGGGGCATCAAGGCCTTGAACCGCGAGCAGCATTTCGCGCTGAACCTTCTCTTGAACGACCGGATCCCCATGGTGACCCTGGTAGGGTCGGCGGGCACGGGAAAAACCCTCTTGGCCTTGGCGGCGGGGCTTTTGAAAACCTTGGATGAAAAGAAATACCGCAGGGTGCTGGTTTCCCGCCCCATTGTGCCCCTTGGAAAAGATATCGGCTACCTGCCAGGCACCAAGGACGAGAAGCTCATGAACTGGATGCAGCCCATCTTCGACAACCTGGAATTTATCCTGGATAAAGGCCACCTTCAAAGCGACACCGAGGAAGTGGACGACAAGGTCCAATACCTATTGGATTCCCACAAGCTGGAAATGGAAGCCCTCACCTACATCCGGGGCCGTTCCATCCCCAAGCAATTCATGATCGTGGACGAGGCGCAAAACCTGACGCCCCACGAGATCAAGACCATCGTTTCCCGCGCGGGGGTCGGCACCAAGATCATCCTCACCGGCGACCCCTACCAGATCGACAACCCCTACCTGGACGCCTCCTCCAACGGCATCGTGTACCTGGCCGAGCGCTTCAAGGGCAACGAGATGTTCGGGCATATCACCCTGTCCAAGAGCGAAAGGTCGCCATTGGCCGCCTTGGCGGCGAAAGCCCTTTAGGCAATAAAGAGAGTCTATGCCCGAAAGTAAAAATCATCCTTTAATCACGATTACCGCGGGAGACCCGGCCGGAATTGGGCCGGAAGTTGCATTAAAGGCATTGGCTAAGTTGGTTAAATCCTCCAAATCCAATTTCCTTCTCTTGGGTGATTATCGCCATTTGGTTCACCTGACCCGGAAATTTAAAATTCGTCTTCCATTGGTCTGGGTGAATGAACCGGAGTTGGCGAGGGGTTTTAAAAATCAAGTGGGCGTGTCGGACCTGGGCGGCGTTAATAAAATCCAATGGGGCAAAATCACCGCTGCGAATGGAGCCGCGGCCGTTCGCTATATCCTGCAGGGGGCCAAGCTTGCCCTCACGGGTCAAGCCGATGCCCTAGTTACCGCTCCCATTTGCAAGGAATCCATCCATAAAGCCGGGTGTAAATTTCCGGGTCATACCGAGTTGTTGGCCCATCTTTCCGGAACCAAGTCCTTCGCCATGATGATGGCAGGGGGGCCTTTCAAGATCGTGCTTCAATCCATCCACCTTTCGTTGAAAGATTCTCTTTCCAAGGTCACACAGGTGTTGGTTTGGGAGAAGTTGGAATTGACGGAGAAAACCCTTCGCGATCGGTTCGGAATCTTGAGACCCCGCATCGCTGTCGCGGGAGTGAATCCCCATGCCGGTGAAAACGGCGCTTTTGGAAAGGAAGAAATCCGTGTTTTGAAGCCGGTTATCGCCAAGGCGCGGAAAAGGGGATGGGACGTGACGGGCCCCCATCCACCCGACACCCTTTACTATTGGGCCTCCAAGGGAAAGTACGACGCGGTCCTTTGCATGTATCACGACCAGGGTTTGATACCTTTCAAACTGTTGGCTTTCGACAGTGGTGTCAACCTGACTTTGGGGTTGCCTTTCGTCCGAACCTCTCCCGACCATGGAACCGCTTTTGATATCGCCGGCAAAGGTATTGCCAATCCTTCCAGCATGATCGAAGCGATCAAGCTAGCGGACCGTTTGTCATTTGCCAACCGATAGGTCCTTGGTTTTATTTCTTTCATTTGTAATCCCAAACGATTGTCTTAGTTTTCTGTCATTCCGAGGAGCTGAGCCGATAGGCTCGATTTGCGACGTGGGAATCTCAGGTTTTCGCCTAGTCTAAATACCTGAACAAAGATTGCCACGGTCCAAACCACTCCGATTGGGGCTGGACCTCGCAATGACAGATAAGATTCTGAAACTAATTCACTTTCCTTTTAAACACTTTTTCATAAGTCGCATCCTGTTTCGCTATAATGCCTCCCATGAATTCCATTTCCGAGATGTTCAAGGAATATTCCTTCCGCCCCCGCAAGTCCGCGGGCCAAAATTTCCTGGCCGATGCCAAAATACTGGACCGTATCGAGGAAGTGATTCAATGTCCGCCGGAGGACATTTTGTTGGAGGTGGGGGGGGGCTATGGGGCCTTAACCGAGAGGCTGGTGAAGAAGGGCTTGCCTTTAATCGTGGTGGAGCCGGACCATAAGCTTTTCGCCATGCTTGAGAAGAAGTTTGGGAGCAACCCGAAAGTATCTTTGGTTAAGGCCGACATCCTCAAGCTGGATATCGGCTCCAAGGCGCCCCCCTTGCCTGGCAAAATCACCTTAGCCGGGAATATCCCCTATTACCTCACCACCCCCCTCATTACCAGGCTTTTGACCCAATACAACGGGTCCGTCCGGAAGATTTACCTCATGATCCAGAAGGAAGTAGCGGACCGCATGGCGGCCAATCCCGGCACCAAGGCCTACGGGGCCCTGACCCTTTGCGCCCAATATTATTCCCGGGTGACGAAGTTGATCGATGTTCCCGCCAAAAGCTTCAGGCCTCGGCCTAAAGTGGACTCGGCCTTCATCGAAATCGAATTAAAAGAAACTTTCCGCCTGTCGGGTGAGGCGGAAAAGAATTTTTTCAAGTTGGTCCGGTCCATTTTCCAAAGCCGGCGCAAAATGCTTTCCAATTCCCTCAAGTCCCTGGGCAAACCGGCAGACCAGGTGGAGGCGGCCTTGAAAAAATTATCCATTGATCCCCAAATCAGGGGAGAGAAATTGGACATCGATGAAATGATGGAGCTGGCCCAGGCCTTGGAACAGCCCTAATTGTTTCTGTTATTAGCATCATGTTAAGATGATCAAATCCTGTATCTGCAAATGGTTTGGAATATGTTGGTAGAGGCGATATTCATGGCGCCCATGGGCTCCATAAATCGAGCCTACAATACCGATCTCAGCGGGAGTTTTTCATGTGTGGAATCGTCGGATATACCGGTGAACAGCCGGCGGCGCCCATTCTCTTGAACGGGCTCATCAAGCTGGAATACAGGGGCTACGACTCGGCCGGGCTGGCCCTTTTGAACCCGGGCCATCACCTGAAGATCATCAAAAAAGCCGGGAAAATCAACCACCTGGTCGCGGCGGTCCGCGGGGCCCAGGTGCCTTCCTCCATAACGGCCGGGATCGGCCATACCCGATGGGCGACCCATGGCCACCCAACCGACGCCAACGCCCATCCCCATACGGATTGCGGGGGAAAAATCGCGGTGGTGCACAACGGCATCATTGAAAATTACCAAAAGTTAAAGAAGCAATTGCGGGCGAATGGCCATGTGTTTAAATCCCAAACGGATTCGGAAGTCCTGGCCCACTTAATCGAGGAACGTTTAAAAAAACACCCTTGGAAAGAGGCGGTCCGGGGGGCCTTGAACCAAATCACCGGGACCTATTCGGTGGTGGCGGTCTATACCGGGGAACCGGAAACCCTTATCGGCGCCAGGTCGGGCGGGGGGGCCCTGGTCGTGGGTTTGGGGAAGGGTGAAAATTTTATCGCGTCCGATGTGCCGGCCCTTTTAGCCCATACCAGGCGTGTCTTTTACCTGGATGACAATGAGATGGTCGTGGTGTCGCCCCAGGGCGCCCAAGTGGTGAATGTCTCCAACGGCAAGAAAATATCCAAGACCATTTCCGAGATTCAATGGTCCGCCGAGCAGGCGGAAAAAGGCGGCTACCCCCATTTCATGCTGAAGGAAATCATGGAACAGCCCAGGGCCCTGGAAGACACTTTTAACAGCCGTTTGGATATCGAGTCGGGGGAAATCATGCTGGAAGGAAAATTCTGGTCCTCGCCCTTCCTCACGCGGTTCAAAAAAATCACTATCCTCGCCATGGGAACTTCCTATTACGCGGCGTTGGTGGGGAAGATCCTCCTGGAAAAATACCTTCGTGTTCCCGTGGACGTGGAGAACGCCTCCGAGTTCCGGTACAGCGATCCGATTATCGATCACCATACCCTGGCCATCGTGATATCCCAAAGCGGTGAGACGGTGGACACGCTGGTAGCGCTCCGGGAGGCCAAATCCAAAGGCGCCAAGATCGCGGCCATTTGCAACGTGATGGGAAGCTCGGTCACCCGGGAGGCGGATGGGTTGCTGCTGACGAGGGCAGGCCCCGAGATCGGGGTGGCCTCCACCAAGGCCTTTACGACCCAATTGGGCGCCTTGTGGTTATTGACCCTTCATTTGGCCCGGGTCCGTAAAACCCTTTCGGCTTTTGAGTTAAAAAAGAAAGCCAAGGAATTGTCCCGGCTTCCCCTGGTGATGAAAGGTTTGTTGAAAAACCGCAGGGTTTTTGAGAAGACCGCGAAAAAATATTCCAAGCATTTCAATTTTTTATACATCGGCCGCGGCATCCAATATCCCATCGCATTGGAAGGGGCCCTGAAGCTGAAGGAAATATCCTATATCCATGCCGAGGGTTATCCCGGCGGGGAAATGAAGCACGGCCCTATCGCCTTGATCGACGCTAAAATGCCGGTGGTCGCCATCGCCCTTCAATCCTCGGGGGTTTACGAGAAGATGTTGAACAACATGGAAGAAGTGAAGGCCCGCAAGGGAAAGTTAATCGCCATCGTTGAAAAAGGGGACAAGCTGGCTGGCCGAAAAGCGGACAGCATCCTGGAAGTTCCAAAGGTGGGTGAGGATTTTTCGCCCCTTTTAACCGTTTTGCCTCTTCAACTTTTGGCTTATGAAATGGCTAAGGATATGCGAAGGGAAATCGATCAACCCCGCAACTTGGCGAAAAGCGTCACAGTAGAATAAAAAGAGTCGAAACCGGTTGTTTTTGAAGTCTTCCAAAAGCCCATATAAATAGCCAAAAAAATCGCATAACCACCACCTTTTGATGGATTTGGCTTTGAAAACCACATTGGGTAGGGCTAGTTTAGCTTTAAAATCGCAATTAAAACTTGACAGGGTTTAGGTGAGGGCTTATATTCCTGCCAATTGTCTGTGCGTTTCCTTGTCTTTTGACGCTTTTTGATCAAGAGGCGGGGCGTTTTTTCGTAGGTTTCGCGTTAGCGGGGCTTACGATCTTCGACGCAAGCGGATTTGTGACCACAACCGTTTGGAGTCGAAGAATCTGTCGAGGGTGGCGCTTTTTTGGGAAGCGGCCCACGCTCGTATTGTTCTTCGGTAGTAGGGGTTGCTGGTAAGCCCTAGAGCAGTGTAATTCGGGTGTGGCACTCTTCCCTGAGGAGTGCAGGCCCAAAAAAAAGCTATAAGGAGAGAGAAGCATGAAGAAAGTACTGGTTTTGTTGTTAGTTTGCTTCATGGCGTTGGGCGCCTCGTTGGCCATGGCCGACACGCGCACCGATTCCTTGGGATTGACGGCTGGACAACAGGTCGACGACCTGGATTCCATCTGGTTGTTTCCCCAGGACGCGGGCAGCTTCGGTAACGTCGTCGATTTCCGCATGGGCAATCCCAACGGAAACGTCGACCAAGACTGGGGTGGTATCATTCACAAGGACTTTGACGAGGTCGGTTATCTCGGCATTTATTACAACCGTCCTTTTAATGATAACTACATCGCTCCGAACCGTTTCGAATCCAATAACGGCGGAATTTTGAATGGATCCAATAACTGGACCAGCGCAATATTCCCGAACAATAGTGGTGCTGGAAACCAAACCAATGGTGCCAACGCCTCTTTCTTCCCTTATGGCCTCAACGCGACCTTGGGATGGCAGTCCGATTGGCAATTTGGCGGCGCCCCCACTTCTTACGCCATCGCTCAACCCCAGAATAAATTGGACCTCTTCTGGTCCAAGGATCTCTCGGATGTCGTGGTGGGAGCCCATTTCAACTATGCCAGCCAAACTGGTGCGGATAACCAGGGAGTTGGAAACGGTACTGTTGCCATTCGTCCCGTGAACAGCCCGACCGGCGACCAGAACAGCAAGTACAATTCTGATTCTTCCGTCCTCGGATTGGACTTGGGATTGACCTTCAAGGAACTGGCGTCAGGCACGAGCCTGGCCTTGGGCTTGGGTTATTCCATTGGTTCGGTGAACTATTTGGATACTGAGTCTTCCGACTACATCACGGCCGGGACCCAGACCACTTGGTACAACACCACGGTTAAGGACAACAATATTTCCGAGCTCCGCGTGAACGCCTTGTTGAAAAACAAGATGAACGACACGACCACGGGCCGGATCTTCGCCAACGCTCGTCTTGACAACTTGGGCTTCAAGGCCACGTCGCAATACGACAATTCCGGCGATGGAACCTTCACGGATGCGGCTCGGGAATCCTATGCCGGATCTTCCACCTACACCGATACCAACTTCAATCTTGGCTTGGCCTGCGAGCACAGCGTGGCTGACGGAAAAGCCAAGGTCATTGCCGGAATCAGCGCCATTATGGATTCCAGGAAATGGACCTTCACGGCCTTCACCAACGCTGCTGGCAGCGCGGTGCTTGACCAGATCCGTCGCGGCAGCGGGGATATCGTCACTAACGACGAGATCCAAGTGCCCGTGAACATTGCTATCGAAGCCCCGATCTTTGAGTGGTTGACGGCTCGTATCGGTTCGAACACGGACCTGTACCACACCTTTAACCAGAAGGTCACGGCTCACCACAACATCAACGCCGCTGGTACGGCCTTCCAGGAAGTGGATACGGCCAACAATTCCGTCGATTGGTACCAGAACATCAACCTTACGTACGGCTTGAGCATCAAGTCGGGCAACTGGACCATGGATCTGCAATTGGATCCTGACACCCTGTTGAACGCGGCTCAGAATTTCGAGCCCGGCTCGGGAATCTTGTACGGCTCGGACAACAACCAGGTCAACTCTGGTGTTTCCGGTCCCGCCCAAATTTTCGCGACGCTGATCCAGGCTGATGTCCGTTACGCTTTCTAAGATTGTTTATCGCTGATAAAACCCCGCCCCCTTTTTGGGGGCGGGGTTTTTTTTTTATAAAGGGGTACGTCAAATGAAAAAGCTTTTGTTCATTGTTGTCTTTTTACTTTCAAATACCGCCGCCCTGTGGGCGGAGGGGAAAAAAGAGGAAACCCTTTCAACGCCCGTTGTTTCGCAGGAGCTGGAAGTTGAGAAACTAAAACTGGAATTGGAACGACTCAAGCTGGAAAATCAGAGGCTTTTACTTCAAATTCAAACCCTTCAATTGGGGTCGCGGGAAACACCTGCCGGGGATAAAAAAGAGGATGCGGCCGCCGATAAGAAAACGGACGCGAATCCGGCCAAGGACGAACCTAAAGGAACGGCGAAGGAAGTGTTGGCCAAAACCGAGGAATTGGCCAAGCAAAGAGCCGAGGATGAGGGAACGGTTGTCCTGGATTTTACCAATGGGGAAATTTGGTATAAAAACACCCGGTACGCCCTGACCCAATTCAACCATCTCTGCGAGGATGAGCATTGGAAAGTTAAAAGTGAGCCGGTGAAGCAATCCGTCAATGGGGATACTTTGTACCGATACCGGCATCAAAACCTTTACCTGGAAAAATACCAGGATTATCCCAAGGGGGTTTTTGTGTATGTAGCGCCGCAAAATCCCGGGGATTTGGGATTTGTGTCGCCCGAGGGGATCGACTCGAATTCCTCAAGGGGGGCCATTCGAAATCAGTTTGAGACGGCCTACTTGAAATTCGACAGTGAGCGTAAAGAGGACCAATGGCAGGTCCTCCGTTATAAGCATTCCAACGGTTTTTTTGATTTCGATGATTTGTTGGAGTTTTGGATCACTAAAAACGGTAAAGTGGGAATGATTAAATGGGGTGTTTTGGACAAAAAGTAACGGCTGGCACCAGGTGTTCCCGGTTAAGGGATAATCGGACGGCCCGTGTTTTTAATAACGATTGAGATTGGACATGGTTTCATCCCAAATTCAGGAGGCTTTTCAATGGATGTGGCATACGCTCAAACAACGGTTAAGACGGCCCCGACGGCGGCTTCGGCGGCGGGAACCTTTCTCTCCTTCGCGCCTTTTTTGGCCATTATGGTATTGTTTTATTTCTTGATGATTTATCCCCAGGGTAAAGAGCGGAAAAAGCGCGACGAAATGCTTAAAAGCATCCAAAGGGGAGACCGGGTTCTGACGAGGGGAGGCCTCTATGGAACCGTGGCCGATATTAAAGACCAGATTTTAATCCTCAAAATAAACGAAAATAACAAAGTTGAAGTGGACCGTTCTTACGTTGAGACGGTGCAAAAAAATTCTTGAAAAATAAGATTGTGTTAAAAATAGGACTTAAATAAGGAACTTCCGGAAAGGGCGTGAATTAGGTTTTGGTGGTATATATGCAATAAAAGCGGTTTCGCCGCTTGTCGCTTATTTCGAAATTGTTGTTAAGTACAATATTTGTCAATTAAAATTATTCGCCTATCCTGGTTTTAAGTTATTAAGGGGATGGATCATTTGTTTTGCGCTATAATCCTCCCATCAACAAAATATATTTTTGAGAAGAACGGCAGACCCTATGACTGAAATAATGACGGCGCAGGAACTTTCCACCTACCTCAAGATCACCACAACCACCATTTATAAATTGGCCCAACAGGGCGAGATACCCTCCTTCAAGATCGGCAGTGAATGGCGTTTCAAGAGGGAATTGGTGGATCGCTGGCTGGAAAGGGGGGCGGGCCACGCTCCTAAGAGGGTTTTAGTGGTGGATGACGAGCCTGCCATATGCGAGCTTTACACCAGGGCCCTGGACCGGAAAAAATACCAGGTGGATGTGACCTACTCCGGGATGGAAGCCATCGGCGTCGCTGGTCAAAACGCCTACGACTACATATTTCTTGATTTAAAAATGCCGGGCATGAGCGGCGTGGAAACGTTTAGGGAAATAAAAAAACTCAATCTCAGGGCCATGGTTGTCATCGTCACGGCTTATCCGGACAGCGAATTGCTGGTGGAAGCCATGAAATTGGGGCCTCTTACGGTGATCTTGAAACCCTTTGATTTAAGCGAGATCCAGCGGTCGGTCGAGTCGCTGGTACTCATGACCACCCGCGTTTAAAGCCCCGCTTCCGCCCCAACCAATAACCAGCCTCGTTTTTCCTCCTTGGTCAAGGCCTCCACTACTACAATAGTGCGGAAATAAAAATGGTTGTTCATGGAGTTTTATCCCGATGAATTCCCTGCCGGATGGTTTGACGGTCCCCCTGCCGCTTCTCGGAAAAAAAGGGTTGGATAATCCCTTGGATTGGGTTTCGCTTTGGGAGGATTTAGCCCGCAAGGGTTCCGCGGTACTGCTGGAAAGCGCCGGGCCGGTTCACGAGGCCAACCGCTGGGTGGTGATCGCCGGAGACCCTGAGAAGGAGTTCTACGGGCGGGCGGGCCAGTCGTGGTTTGGCGGTTCGGAGGATCCCCGGCCTTCCAATATGGAACTGCTGCCTTTTCTCGACGAAATCGGTTTTAGCGGAAACCCCAGTGGGCGTGATTCCCAATATTCCCCCTTTCCATTTTGCCTCTCAGGAGCCTGGTTCGGCACTTTAAGTTATGAGTTGGGGCTGGCGATGAACTTGAAAAAAAACGGACCAGCCCCCGCCCTCCGGGGCGCCGTCCCTGATTTTTATTTTTTTAAGCCGCGAACGATCATGGCCTTCGACCGAGTCGCCAAGGAGCTTTATTGTTTTGGGAGGGCCGCCCTGGAATATTCCCCTGAAACCGTTTCGCCGCGTCAACCGTTCCTGGTCCATTCCTTAAAAGCCCAATCCACCGCGGAAAATTACAAAACAATGGTTGAGAAGGTGAAAAATTACATCGGGAAGGGCGACATTTACCAGGCCAATATCGCCCAGGTTTTCACGGCCCATTGGGAGGGAAACCCAGGGAGCCTTTACCGCCTTTTAAAAGAAATGAATCCCGGCCCTTTTATGGGGCTTTACCAAGGCAGGGGATTCACGGTCGTTTCATCCTCACCCGAACGTTTGGCGGCGGGTCATGGGGATTGGCTGGAAACCAGGCCGATCGCAGGGACCAGGCCCCGGGGTCAGGATGAGATTCGGGACCTGCAACTGCTATGGGAATTGAAAACCAACCCCAAGGAGCAGGCGGAACATTTGATGCTGGTGGATCTTGCCAGAAACGACTTGGGAAAGATCGCGGAATTTGGAACGGTGGAGGTCAAATCTTTCGCGGGAGTGGAATCTTACGCGAAGGTGCACCACCTGGTCTCGATTGTCCAGGCTAGGCGGGGGCAAAAAACCGGGGTATCGGAAATCCTCAAGGCCCTGTTTCCCGGCGGCACGATCACGGGTTGTCCCAAGATCCGGTGCATGGAGATTATCCGGGAGACGGAAGGACGCCCCAGGGGCTATTACACCGGGAGCATGGGATATGTGGCGCCGGGACCTTGTTTTGACCTCAATATCCTGATCCGCAGCTTCACCCTTTTTCCGGATGGTTCCCTCGAATTTTACGCCGGGGCTGGCATCGTCGCCGACTCGAATCCGGAAAAAGAGTATTTGGAAACCCTTTACAAGGTGGAGGCCCTAGCCCAAGCCCTGGGCGCTTCCTTTTTGGCCGGCCCATGACCCAGGTTTACTGGAAGGGAAAACTATGGCCTTGGCGGAAAGTATCGGTTTCACCCCTCAACAGCGGACTTTTTTATGGGGAGAATATCTTTGAGGCCGTACCAGTCTATGGCCGGCAGGCCCTATTCCTGGGGGACCACCTTAAAAGGTTAAAAAGGGGTTGTGATTTTTTGGGTTGGCCCTCCTTGCCCCAGGCGCCATTCGCCCGGGCGATCCAGGTCTTTTCAAAGGCCATGGGTGCCGAGGGAAATTTCATGATCCGATTCAACCTGGTTCAAGAATTGGACGGCCAAGTGAATCCCCGTTTTTTTTCGGGGCGGCCGCCGACCCTCTTCGCCACGACCCGCCCGCTCCGCCATGATCCGAGGGAGGAGGCCCCTTGCCGGGGCAAAGTGGGGGTCGGTTCCTGGACCGCGGCGGACGAAAAGACCCAGCCGAACCGGTTTAAAATATCCTTTTACTTGACCACGCGCGCGGTCTTTCGGGCTCATCCCGAATGGGATGAGATTTTACGCTTGAACCGCGCCGGCGAGGTCGTCGACGGGGGGCTGTCGACCCCCCTTTGGTTCGACGGAAAAAAAGTTTTGATCCCCCCGTTAAGCTTAGGTGGATTGGAAAGCGTCACCAGGGCAAAAATGATGGGGCTTTGCGGACACCTCGGAATCAAAGTGGTTGAAAGATCTTGGAAGGTCCATGACCTGTTTAAAAAAGGGGAATTGGTTTTCGTGGGATCCGGCGTGGGGGTCATGAGTCCCTCGTCTCTCCTTGGCCGGAAAATAAATCCTGCCAATCCACTGGCGGCCCTCTTGTGGCGCCGCTACCGGCAATGGGCCGGCCAAAAGGCCGGGATTTAGCCTGCGATTTTTCCTAAACTTCTTTTCATCGAAAAAACCAGTCGTTAGAATGAACCACGATTCGCATGATTTCAATGAGTTGATTCCCAGGAGGAATTATGGCTTTGATCTTGGATGGAAACACCGTTTCCAAGGCGGTTCAGGAGAAAATCAAGGGGGATTTGGCCGGTTTGAAGCAAGATGGAATCCTCCCTGGATTGGCGGTCGTTCTGGTGGGGGACGATCCAGCCTCAAAAATTTACGTGGGCCGGAAGAAAAAGGCCTGTGAGTCGCTGGGATTTTACTCGGAAGAGCACCGCCTCCCGGCGGAAACCACCGAGGCGGGGCTCTTGGCCTTAATCCAATCCTTAAACCAGAACGGGAAAATCCACGGAATCCTTGTCCAACTCCCCCTGCCGCGCCAATTGAACCCCCAAAAAATAATCGAAGCCATCGATCCCCGCAAGGATGTGGATGGAATGCACCCCTTCAGTTTAGGAAAGCTCGTGGCCGGCCTTCCCGGGCCCCGTTCCTGCACCCCCGCGGGAGTCATGGCCCTGTTGGATCATTACCATTTGCCCGTGGAGGGAAAGAGGGCGGTGGTGATCGGACGGAGCATCATGGTGGGAAAACCCATGGCCCAGCTCCTGGTGGAGGCGAACGCCACAGTGACGATTTGCCACAGCAAGACCCAAGCGATCGGGGAAGTGATCAAGACGGCGGATTTGGTGGTGGCCGCCATTGGAAAGCCAAAATTCGTGAAGGCGGAAATGGTCCGGGAAGGGGCGGTGGTGGTGGATGTGGGCATCAACCGGACTCCCGAGGGGAAATTGGTGGGCGACGTGGATTTTGAGGCGGTCGAGCCGAAAGTTTCCGCCATTACCCCCGTGCCAGGGGGAGTGGGCCCCATGACCATCGCGCTATTGATGCGCAATACCTTCGAGGTCTTTCGACAACAAACCGGACTTTGACCCATTTTTTACCGCCCGAGGATCGGCTGGAGGCCGCGTGATGAAACCCCTTACAATCGGTTTGACAGGCGGCATCGGATCAGGGAAAAGCTCGGTTTTGAAATTACTCGGGAAAAAAGGCTTTCCGATTCTTCAGACGGACCTGCTCGGGCACGAGCTGTTGAAAAATAAGAAAATCAAAGGGATTCTGGCGCGGAAAATGGGGGAGGCCATCCTCAGCCCCGACGGCGAGGTGGATCGAAAGTCCCTGGCGAGGGAAGTTTTCCAGGATCCCCGCAAGCAAAAGACGCTCAACGAGCTTTTACACCCCGCCATTCGAAAAGCTGTTGCCCGTTGGATAGGGCAGCAAAGGGGAAAATCATGCCCTTTCCTGGTGGTGGAGGTCCCCTTGTTGTTTGAAAGGGGATATAATCGGAGATTCGATAGGGTCCTCAGTGTATCAGCGCCCCGGGCTGTCCGGCGGGACCGGCTGTTGCGGCGCGGGTGGAATCTTGAAGAAATCAGGCGCCGCGAGCTTTCCCAATGGACCCAAGCCCAAAAAAACCTAAAATCCGACTGGGTTATTTACAACCGTGGGTCGAGAAAAGACCTAAAATATGCCGTTGATCGGTGGCTGGAGAAAGCTGTGAAAGAAACAGCCCCTGGGCCGGTTAGGGCGAGACGCCCCTCAATTTAGTCTGCCGCGGAAAAAGAGAACCTTTTGAACCTACTATGGAACCTTGAAAAATTAAAAACATTCCAAAAATGGATTTTGGTCCTGACCTCCTGTTTTTTGGCTGAGACGGCTTGTTACTTGGTCGCCCAAAAGGGCGGCAATATATTTTCCGTTCTTTTTCTCTTCTACCTGCCGCTGGGGTTATCCGCGGTCCTTTTGGGGATGAATGTAACCCTGATCCTGGTGGGGGGCGCCGTGATCCTCGCCTGTTTGAACCTTTGGGCGGTTTCGGCCCCTACCTGGTATTTCGTGACTTTTATTTCCGGCCTCACCTTTAATTACCTTTGCTGGTTCCGATGGACGCAGAACAAGGAATTCCAGCAATTCCACTACCAAAAGGCCCAGGAGGAATTGGACCTGAGTATAAACGATGGCCACTTGGCGAACGATAAGGTCAAGATCGCCCACCAATCCAATTTGGTGAAAATTCAAAGGTACACGGCCCTCAATGAATTGGCCCGGAGTTTGGCCATGACCTTTAAAACACAGGATGTGGTCGTTTTACTGATCGAGACGATCTCCAAGACGTTTATGGTTCCAGGCGGGGTCTATACGCTGTTGCTGTTCGACAGCAGCGTGGGAAAGGCCCTGCATGCCGTCCGCTACAGCGTTGACACTGAAATGGAGGTCCGTTTGAACCGGGAGAGGTTGAATCCCGAGGAGGCTTTTAACGCTTGGGTGGTTTCGCAGACGAAAACCCTTTTTATCGGCGACGCGGCCAATGATTTCCGGTTCCAAAATTTTCCCACCGAAAATAAGGTCCGGAGTTTGGTGACGGCCCCCTTAATGGCCGGCAATGAGATGCTCGGGTTCATCCGGATGGAAAGTTGCTTCCCCATGGCCTTCCGGCAGGATGACGCCAGGCTTTTGTCGAATTTTTGCGACTTAGCGACCGTGGCACTGGAGCATGTGGCCCTTTACCGTCAAACCATCGAGCTGGCGATCACGGACGGGCTGACGGGCCTTTATGTCCAGCGCTACTACAAGGAAAGGGCCAGGGACGAGGTTTTTCGGGCGCTGGAACATAAACTGCCTTTGTGTTTAATGATGATCGACGTGGATAATTTTAAAAGTTACAACGACCGCTACGGCCATTTGGTGGGGGACCGGGTCCTGAAGATTGTCGCACAAGTCTTGAAGGAAACGGTCCGTACGGTGGATTTGGTGGCCAGGTACGGGGGGGAGGAGTTCTCCGTTTTGCTCTTAAAAACACCCTGGGAAGGAGCCCAAACGGTGGCGGAGCGGATCAGGCAAAAGGTATCCGAGCAGGAGATTGTGGCGTCCCAGCAAACGACCCATGTGACTGTCAGCATTGGAGTGGCGGAATTGAGCCCGACTTTTAAGGATATTGAGGCCTTTATCGATTCCGCGGACCAAGCCCTCTACCAGGCGAAGGCCGAGGGAAAAAACTGCGTTCGAAGGGCGAAACCGGCGGCCACCCATGCCTGATTTCGCCCAAAAATCGACGGGGATTTTAACCGCCCTACTCTCCCTGGGTTTGGCGATGCTTCCCGGCCCCGGTTCCTTTTTTGTTTGTTTCCCGGTTTTTTACATCGCCTTCTACCGCTTTACCTTTCCCAAGCCCGCGTTATGGTTCTTGACCGTGTTTATCGCGGGATTGCTGGGCGGCCGATTTTTGTCCCATTACTTTCAACAAAATTGGGTCCTGCCGGAAATTGGGGCTTTGTTGATGTTGTTTTGGGTTCCCACCTTCATCCAGAACAAGCAAAGGGATGAGAAGGACGATTTTGACCGGCGGTTTGGATCGAAAAAAGAGGAGTTCGACGCTTTCCGCCAAGTGGCGGAGAGGCTTAAAAAAGAAAACACCCAAATCGAGAAGCAGCTCCGTCAAATCGAGCATTTGTACGACGTTATTAAGGAGGCAGGAAGCACCCTTAATGTCCAGGAAATGATCGAGCTAACCAAGGAATTCACCGAAAGAATGTTCGATCTTCCCCACTTTATTATCGCCGTGCTTTCAAACGACGGCAAAAAGTACGAAATCCGCATTACGTCGGGTTGCGATGAGTCTTTATTCCGGTCCTTTGATATTGACCTGGAGTCGGGCGGATTGGCGGGGTTGTTGGGGAGGGAGAAAAAACCAATTTTTGTCTCATCGGTGGAGCAAGAGGAACGCTACTCCAAATTGAAGAACCTCGGCATCCAATCCTTCATCTTTTTACCTTTCCTGGTCCAGGACAGGGTCATCGGCTTTTTGTGCTCTTATTCCCCGGACGAGAATTATTTGGACCAGGAAAAATTCTCGAATTTCCAGGTTTTTTGCAATCAAATATCCATCGGCCTCCAAAAGTCGCTGCTGTATGAAAAGGTACAGAAGCTGTCCATCACGGATGGGTTGACCAAGTTATATTCCCACAGGTATTTCAAGCAAAGGCTGGAGGAGGAGTTGGTGTTGGCGAACCGCTATTCCTCCCAATTGAGCCTTTTGATCCTCGATATCGACCATTTTAAACACTATAACGACACTTATGGCCATGTGGCGGGGGACTATGTGCTGATGGAGGTTTCTAAAATACTGAAGGAACAATCGGACATCAGCCACTTAGTGGCGCGATACGGCGGGGAGGAAATGGTCCTGATCGCGCCGGAGACCACCAAGGAACAAGGGATCGAATTGGCGGAGAAAATCAGGAAAGCCGTGGAGTCCAATGCCTTCGCGGTGGGCCGGGAGACGACGAAGGTCACGGTTTCAATTGGAGTGGCTACTTTTCCCCAGGACGCCCCGACGAGTTTGGAACTCATCAGTAAATCCGACAAGGCCCTTTATGAGGCTAAAAACCGCGGGAGAAATCGAATCGTGGCCTGCCAGAGTTGAGGAAGTTAGCTGGAAAAAAGGGTTGACAGTGTCCAAGGCCGTGGTAGGATTAGCGCATCTGCAAAAGACGCCAAGCCTGATCCCCAATGACTCCCGACGGATAGATTCCAAAACCCAATGCCAAGATTTTAAGGTTTGATTTCCCAAAGGAATTTTAAGTTTTAAAGCGCTTTTGTTCTCAATCTTTGGACCATTTCAAGATGATTTCATCCCTTCGCTGGGAGTTCTCCGGCTTTTGACCGGGGGAATCGCGGAAAAAGATAAACCGGATTTTGTTGTTCGAAAACGAGAGGATGCCCCGGCGATGCCGGGCCATTAGGTATCAAGGGCACCGCCCTTGGACTCCACTTCAAAAACAAAAATATATTTTTAAAATTTACTCGGATTAATTATTTCCGAGAACTATCTGGAAAGGATTTTGGGATTTATGGACATCGCGGATTTGAAAAAAAAGACCATCGCCGAGTTGACCGATGTGGCCCGGGAGTTGAATTTAGAGGGCATTAGTTCCATGAAGAAACAGGATCTGATCTTTAAAATCTTGGAAACCCAAACCCAGCGCAACGGCGTCATCAACGCCGAAGGCGTCCTGGAAATCCTTCCCGATGGTTTTGGCTTTTTAAGGTCGGCGAACTACAATTATTTGCCCGGCCCCGACGATATTTACGTTTCCCCCTCCCAAATCCGGCGGTTTAACTTAAGGACAGGCGACACGGTGACGGGCCAAGTGCGCCCCCCCAAAGAGGGCGAGAGGTATTTCGCCCTGCTGAAGGTGGATTCCATCAATTTTGAGCCTCCGGACGCAGTTAAGCAGAAGGTCCTATTCGATAATTTGACCCCGATTTACCCGAACAAAAGAATTTGGCTGGAAACGAGTCCCGAAGACCTGTCCATGAGGGTGATGGATCTCTTGATCCCCCTGGGCAAGGGGCAAAGAGGATTGGTGGTGGCTCCGCCCCGAACCGGTAAAACCATCCTGTTGCAGAAAATCGCCAATAGTATCGCGAAGAATCATCCCGAGATTTACCTCATCGTCCTCCTGATTGATGAGCGTCCGGAAGAAGTGACGGACATGCAGCGTTCGGTCAAGGGCGAGGTGGTTTCCTCCACCTTTGACGAGCCGCCGGAGAGGCACGTGACGGTCGCTGAGATCATCATTGAGAAAGCCAAGCGGTTGGTGGAGCACAAAAAAGACGTGGTCATCCTGTTGGATTCCATCACCCGTTTAGGAAGGGCCTATAACACCATTGTTCCTTCCTCGGGAAAAGTCCTGTCGGGAGGCGTTGATTCCAACGCGCTTCAAAGACCCAAGCGGTTTTTTGGGGCCGCCAGGGATATTGAGGAGGGCGGGAGTTTAACCATCATCGCCACGGCCCTCATTGACACGGGAAGCCGCATGGATGAGGTCATCTTTGAGGAGTTCAAGGGGACCGGCAACATGGAAATTATATTGGACCGCAAATTGGCCGACCGCCGGGTATTTCCCGCCTTTGACATCACCCGTTCCGGAACACGCCGGGAAGAACTACTGCTCAAAGAAGAGGAACTCAACAAGGTGTGGATTTTGCGGAAGATTTTAAATCCCAATAATCCCGTGGAAGCCATGGAATTCTTGCTGGATAAAATGAGGCGGACGAAGTCCAATAAGGCGTTTTTGGATTCCATGAAGGGGCCTCTAAGCGACTAATTCCATGGATTCCTATTTGCGGCGGGTCTATATCACCGTCGCGGGCCTTTTGTTCATTTTATGGTTGGGGATGTTGGGTTGGGCCGTTCAAACCTCGATGCCCCGGCTTCTGAGCGTCTTTTCGGCGCCCTCGCCGCCTTCCCCGAGGGATTTTATGCCGGTCCTTCAGGCGCCTGGCATCGGATTAACGGTTGTCCGGTCCCAGCCAGGCGATACCTTTTCCAGCCTCGCGCAAAAATTCAACCTTTTACCGACAACTTTGCGAAGCCTGAATCAAAGCAATGACAACAGCGAGCCTAAGCCTGGCTCTCCGGTCCTCATACCCTCCCGGGACGGTATCTTTCACATTGTGAAAGCGGGCCAAGGGTTAGCGGATATTGCCAAGGCCTACGGCATTTCACTCAGGCAAATATTAAAGGAAAACCAAAAACACGGGGATTCGGATCTCTCGCCGGAAGAAGTTTTGTTTTTACCAGGGGCCGTTTATTTGTCGAAACAGGACATTCGATGGGCCGCCCTGGAATCCCTGGAGGTGAAAAAGGGCTTTTTAAAGCCCACCACCGGCCGTTTCGCCGATGGTTTCGGAGAAAGAATGCACCCCCTTACCCATAAAATGACCTTCCATGAAGGGCTCGATTTGGCTCCTGGCTGGCGGGCCAGGGTAGTCGCCACCCAGGATGGAAAAGTACAATTCGCGGGGATCAAGGCGGGTTTTGGCCGGCTGATCATCATCGATCACGGGGCAGGGTTGACTTCCTATTACGCCCATTTGGATGAAATTTTGGTCAAGGCAAAACAGGAAATCAAACGCGGGGACCTGATCGGTAAGGTTGGAAAGACGGGGAGGGTAACAGGTCCCCATCTTCATTTTGAGATTCGTTTGAATGGAAAACCACAGAATCCCCTCCTCTATTTGACGCAATAACCTGGTTAAAAGCCCAAATTCGACGATTATTTGGCATTAACACCCTTTCCTGGGTTGATTTTTTCTTATTTTTTCATACACTATCCAACCTTCGGCTTTACCGCCCGGGACATAACTAAATTGGAGTTTTCGTATGAGAACAGGGATTCATCCTAAGAGCTTTAACATTAAGATTACTTGCATTTGCGGAAACGTCATTGAGACGGCTTCCACTAAAGGCGAGTCGTTGTCCGTGGAGGTATGCTCCAGCTGCCACCCGTTTTTCACGGGTAAAATTAAGCTTTTGGACATGGCGGGACGCGTTGAGAAGTTCCAGAAAAAGAGCGCCACTGCCGCGACCGCTCAGGCCGAGAATAAAGCCCGCGAGGAAGCCAAGGCCGTCGCCGCCGCGGCTAAAAAAGCCAAGCGCAAAGCCGCTCCCCCGCCTGCCGATAAAATTTCGTAGCAAAATCCTTTCTACCTAAAACCCTTGGCTTTTATAGCCAGGGGTTTTTTCGTTTTAGCAAAGATTAGGTCATTTTCCTTGAAAAATGACGGACCTTTAAGACCCCACGGGACAGCCCAACATGCTTGAACCAAAAATCCAGCAAGCCGAGAAACGCTACCAGGAACTTTCGGACCGCCTTGTCCACCCTGACACCTTTTCCAATTCCGGTGAATTTCAAAAAATCGCCAAGGAACACGCGGACCTGGAAACGCTCGTTCAAAAGATCAGGGAATTTAGGAAATGCAATCTGGAATTGGCTGAAACACGTTCTTTTATGGAGGGGAACGATCCGGAAATGAAATCTCTGGCCCAAAGCGACCTCCCGGAATTGGAAAAACGACTGGAATTACTGGAAAAAGAAATCAAAATGCTGTTGGTTCCTCCGGATCCCAATGGGCAAAAAAACGCGATCATGGAAATAAGGGCGGGAACCGGTGGGGATGAAGCGGGCCTGTTCGTCGCGGACCTTTTCCGGATGTATTCCCGTTATATCGAGAAAATTGGGATGAAAATTGAGCTGATTGATTCCAGCCCCTCGGAAATCGGCGGCCTCAAAGAAATTATTTTCCTCATCGTTGGGAAAAACGCTTATGGAAAATTCCGCTTTGAAAGCGGAACCCACCGGGTTCAAAGGGTGCCAAGAACCGAGGCTTCCGGCCGGGTTCACACTTCCGCGGCGACGGTCGCCGTATTGCCCGAGGTGGATGAGGTGGAAGTACAAATCAAGGACTCGGACTTGCGGATTGACACCTTCTGCTCCTCCGGTGCGGGGGGGCAAAGCGTCAATACGACCTATTCCGCGGTTCGGATTACCCACCTGCCGACGGGATTGGTGGTCCAGTGCCAGGATGAGAGGTCGCAATTAAAGAATAAGGCGAGGGCCATGAAGGTTCTCTACGCGCGGCTGAAAGAGAAAGTCGACCAGGAGGCCCGCGATAGCGTTTCCGCAACCAGGAAGGATCAAATTGGCAGCGGGGACAGGAGCGAGAAGATCCGCACCTATAATTTCCCCCAAAACAGGGTTACGGACCACCGGATTGGGTTGACCCTCTATCAATTGGACAAGGTGATTGATGGCGACCTCGGCGAGTTCATGAGCGCGCTGGCCTTTGCCCGCCAAGAGGAACTGCTGAAAGATTTGGAATGATGGAAGCCGGCCGATTTCCTCAACAAGGCGGAGCGATGATCCATGGATAAAGTGGAAGCGGGTCAGCCTTTTTGGACGCCCCTGAAGATTATTCAATGGGCCGTTCCTTTTTTGGGCCAAAAGGGGATTCCCCATCCCCGTTTTGACGTCGAAACCTTGATCGCGCACGCCTTGGGGATCGACCGTCTTAAGGTCTATCTGCAATTCGACCGGCCCCTGGACGCTGAGGAGCTGACCCGGATAAGGGAAATGCTCAGGCGTCGGTCCCATTTCGAGCCGATTCAATACATTACCGGGCTCAGGGAATTTTACGGATTACCTTATAAAGTTTCCCCGGCGGTTTTGATTCCAAGGCCTGAAACCGAGCTTCTGGTGGAGTTGGCCATTGGCCATTTGAAAACCTTACCCGAGGAAAAAAGGGTGGTTTTGGATCTGGGGACGGGGAGCGGTTGTATCGCCCTTTCCATCGCGAAAAATATAGCCTGCCAAATTTGGGCCCTGGACATTTCACCGAGGGCCCTGGAAGTTGCCAGGGAAAACGCGAAAAACCTCAAAATGGAATCAGTCCAATGGAGGGAAGGGGATTGGTTTTCGGCCCTTTTGCCGGGCGACCCGCAACAATTTAGTCTTATTTTGAGTAATCCTCCCTATATCGCATTATCGGAAAAGGACGATTTATCCCCCGAAGTAAGGGATTTTGAGCCATTTGAGGCTCTTTTTTCCGGGGAAGATGGGTTATCGGCCTATCAATATTTAGCGGATAACCTCGAAAACAGGCTCTTAACTGGGGGTTTAGCCCTTTTCGAATTACAGGCTAATAGACGTGACAATATATGCTCTTTATTTTCAGGGACAACCTGGAGCCAGACCCTTTATCCGGACCTACAGGGACTCCCCAGGGTATTAAAGCTAAATACTAAATAAACGAACTATTCATTGACGATTTAAAAGTCAACTCTGTATAATCACCCCTCTTCGCCCAAAACGAGAAATTCTATTTCTCGTTTTTTGTTTTTGGGAAAGTTGTTCTCATTATCATTCCTGTTTTTCTCTGGAGGATTTTCGGTGAAAAAAATGAAATTCGGCCGTCGTGATCGCATTGATTTTAGTCGTATTCCCTCCATTATGGACATGCCGGACCTGATCGAATTTCAACGAAAGTCTTACGAGGCGTTTTTACAAAGAGACGGCCAAGTGGAAGTGAAGCAGGATTACGGCCTCCAATCGGTATTTACCAGCGTGTTCCCCATCTGGGATTTCAATGAAGTATCCTCCCTGGAATTTGTATCCTACACCCTCCTTGAGCCCAAGTATAACGTCCGGGAGTGCCAGGAACGCGGCATGACCTATTCGGTTCCGATGAAGGTGACCTTGCGCTTGGTGATCCGCGAGGAAGACCCCGAGACGGGAACCAAAAAAGTAAAAGATATCCGCGAGCAGGAAGTTTTCTTCTGCGACCTGCCCATGATGACCGAACGGGGCACCTTCATGATCAACGGCGCCGAGCGCGTCATTGTTTCCCAGCTCCATCGTTCTCCGGGCGTGACCTTTGACGAGGATGACGGCAAATTGTCCTCCTCGGGCAAGAAAATGTACATGACCAGCGTGATTCCGTACCACGGTTCCTGGTTGGAGTTTGAGTTTGACGTGAACGGGGTCCTTTACGCCAGGATCGACCGCAAGCGGAAATTCGTGGCTTCAACCCTGCTGCGGGGCTGGGGCTTCTCGACCGACGAAGACATTTTGAAGATCTTTTTTGAGGTAGAGAACCTGGAAGTTTCCGAAAAGAAGCTCCAGGGCAAGGCCGCCGCTCAAGACGTGGCCAATCCGGAGACGGGTGAAGTCATTGTCGAGGCGGGGGCTGATTTCACGCCTGAAGTCGTTGCCGCTTTGAAAAAGCTCGGGGTGAAGCAGGTGAAGGCCGCTCCCTCGAATCCCAACGACGTCTCCATCTTGAATACGCTCCGCAAAGACAACACCCATTCCCACGAAACCGCTTTGGTTGAAATTTATAAAAAGATGCGTCCCGGCGATCCCCCGACCTTGGAAAACGCCAAGAGCCTGATGGAGAATTTGTTTTTTAACAAGAAGCGTTATGACTTGGCCAGGGTCGGACGTTATAAGATGATAAAAAAACTCGGCTTAAAAACGCCCCTGGACCAAAGAACCATCTCGAAAGAGGATTTGGTCGCGATCATCCGCTACCTCTTCGACCTGTGCAACGGCAAGGGTGAAAAGGACGACATCGATCATTTGGGTAACCGCCGGGTCCGCACCGCGGGCGAGCTTTTGGAGAATAAATTGCGCTTAGGTTTTACCCGCATGGAAAGGGCCGTGCGCGAGCGTATGTCCATTGTGGACATGGACATGAATCCCATGCCCAGCCAGCTCATTTCCACCAAGCCCATCACGGCTGCGGTGAAGGAGTTCTTTGGAACTTCCCAATTGTCGCAGTTCATGGACCAAACCAATCCCTTGGCGGAGTTGACCCACAAGCGCCGCTTGTCCGCGCTCGGTCCCGGCGGTTTGAACCGGGAAAGGGCCGGTTTCGAGGTCCGCGACGTTCATCACACCCACTATGGCCGGGTTTGCCCCATTGAGACGCCGGAAGGTCCGAATATCGGACTCATCGCCTCGCTTTCCACCTACGCCCAGATCAATGAATATGGCTTCGTCACGACGCCTCTTCGCAAAGTCGAGGGCGGGCGGGTCACGAAAAAAATAGAATTTCTCCCGGCCGATGACGCGGATAAATACATCATCGCCCAGGCGAACACGCCCTTGGATGACTCCAATAAATTCACCGGGGACATCATCGCGGCGCGTTCGAAGGACGATTTCCCCCTGGTCACCGCCAACGATATCCATTACATGGACGTTTCGCCCCGGCAATTGTTTTCCGTGGCCACGTCGTTGATACCCTTCCTGGAGCATGACGACGCGAACCGCGCCTTGATGGGTTCCAACATGCAGCGGCAGGCCGTTCCTTTGATCCGCACCGAAGCCCCCTTTGTGGGAACGGGAATGGAATACAAAGCCGCCTATGATTCGGGCGTTCTGGTCATCGCTAAACGGGATGGAATTGTCGCCGGCGTTTCCTCCGATGAAATTATCATTTTTTCGGACGATTTGGACGAGAACGGGTCGGTGGATATCTACAAACTGACCAAGTACAAGCGTTCCAACCAAGACACCTGCATCAATCAGAGGCCCATTGTTAAAAAGGGCGAGAAGGTGAAAAAGGGCGATGTGATCGCCGACGGTCCCTCGACGGATCAGGGCGAACTGGCCTTGGGCCGTAATTTGCTGGTAGCCTTCATGCCTTGGAGGGGGTTCAATTTCGAGGACGCCATCATCGTTTCCGAGAAATTGGCCCGCGAGGATTATTTCACCTCGGTCCATATTGAGGAATTCGAGCTGGAAGCCCGCGACACGAAACTGGGCAAAGAAGAAATCACCCGTGATATTCCCAATGTCGGGGACGAGGCACTTAAGGATTTGGACGAGGAAGGCATCATCCGCATCGGCGCGGAAGTGGTTCCGGGCGATATTTTGGTCGGTAAAGTCACGCCGAAAGGCGAGACCGAATTAACCCCCGAGGAAAAACTGCTCCGGGCCATCTTCGGCGAAAAGGCCGGCGATGTCCGTGACGCCTCCTTGCGCGTTCCGCCGGGGGTCGAGGGCAAAGTCATCGACGTCAAGGTGTTCAAACGCAAGGAAAAGGACGAGAAGATCAAGGGGCGCGACGCTTCCATGGTCAAGGCGATTGAAAAAGACGCCCTGCATAAAATCAAGCAATTGGAAAAAGAAAACGAAAACCGTGTCGAGGCTTTGAAGGCCCAATTGGCGGAAAAGTCCAAGGAGTTGAACAAGTCCGAAAAGAACGCCTTGGAAGAAAAGTTCGAGGAGGAATCCAGGCGCCTCAATGAGGTTCTTCTGAACCGCGTTAAGGACATTGAGCGGGAGAAGAATAACGAAATTGATAAGGTGAAAAAAGGCGACGAACTTCCGCCTGGCGTCATCAAGCTGGTGAAGGTGTATGTGGCCAAAAAGCGCAAGCTGTCGGTGGGCGATAAAATGGCCGGCCGCCACGGTAACAAGGGAGTGGTTTCCAAGATCGTTCCGGTGGAGGACATGCCTTACCTTCCAAACGGAAGGGCGGTGGATATTATCCTGAACCCTCTGGGTGTTCCTTCCCGCATGAACGTGGGACAGATATTGGAAACCCATTTGGGCTGGGCCGCGAAGGAAGGCGGCTACCATGTGGCTTCGCCGGTGTTCGACGGCGCCAGGGAAGAGGAAATCAAGACGGCCCTCAAGGAACAGGGTCTTCCGGAGACGGGAAAGATCACCCTTTACGATGGCATGACAGGGGAGTCCTTCGACCAGGAAGTCACCGTTGGAATTATTTATATCTTGAAATTGGCCCACTTGGTCGACGACAAGATCCACGCTCGGTCCATTGGGCCCTACTCCCTTATCACCCAGCAGCCTCTGGGCGGTAAAGCCCAGTTCGGCGGACAGCGCTTCGGGGAAATGGAAGTTTGGGCGCTGGAAGCCTATGGCGCCGCTTACACCCTTCAAGAGCTGCTCACTGTGAAATCGGACGATGTCCAGGGACGCACCAAGGTCTACGAGGCCATTGTCAAGGGAAAGAACGCTCCGGAGCCAGGTATTCCCGAGTCGTTCAATGTTTTGGTGAAGGAACTGCAGGGCTTGTGTTTAGACGTCAAATTAATCAAGAATCCAAATTAAGGAGGGGGATCCGTGAGCCAAGTTAAGTCAACCACCCCTGACAGCAATAATGAGGTCGTGAAAACCGCCGCCCCTGAGATAGTCGTGACGGCGGATAAGAAGCCCTTTTTGGAAAATTTGTTGCGGGAGACCCCGCGGTTTGACGCCATTAAAATCGGATTGTCCTCGCCTGAGGTGATCCGGTCCTGGTCCCATGGCGAGGTCAAGAAACCCGAAACCATTAATTATCGAACCTTCAAGCCTGAAAAAAACGGGCTTTTCTGCGAGAAGATTTTCGGCCCCACCAAGGATTGGGAGTGCGCCTGCGGAAAGTACAAGCGCATCAAGTATAAGGATGTCATCTGCGACCGCTGCGGCGTTGAAGTGACCCAAGCCAAGGTCCGCCGTGAGCGCATGGGCCACATCGAGTTGGCCTGCTTGGTTTCGCACATCTGGTATTTGAAGGGTGTTCCATCCCGCATGGGCTACCTGTTGGAAATGTCCACCCGCAATTTGGAAAGGGTCATCTATTACGAATCCTACGTGACGCTCGATCCGGGCAAGGCGCCGGTGGAGGTGGGCCAGCTTCTTTCGGAGGATGAGTATCAAAAGCTCCGAGTGGAATACGGCGCTTCCTTGAAAGCTAAAATGGGGGCCGAGGCCATCCGCGACTTGATCCGCATGGTGGATCTGGCGGACCTGGATAAAAAACTCCGCGTTCAAATGAAGCAAACGACCAGCGAGCAAAAACGCAAAACGATTATCAAGCGTTTGAAGGTCATCGAAAGCTTCCGCAAGAGCGACAACAAGCCGGAATGGATGTTCCTGGAAGTCCTGCCGGTCATTCCCCCGGAGCTCCGCCCGCTCGTTCCGTTGGATGGCGGGCGTTTCGCCACCTCCGACTTGAACGACCTCTACCGCCGCGTGATCAACCGGAATAACCGTTTGAAAAAGCTTTTGGAACTGCACGCTCCGGAAGTCATTGTCCGCAACGAGAAGCGCATGCTGCAGGAGGCTGTGGACGCCCTTTTGGATAATGGCCGCCGAGGCCACGCTGTCCGTGGACCAGGCAACCGCCCGTTAAAATCCCTTTCCGACATGCTCAAGGGGAAGCAGGGCCGTTTCCGCCAGAATTTGTTGGGGAAGCGCGTCGATTATTCCGGCCGTTCCGTCATCGTGGTGGGTCCCGAGCTCAAAATGCACCAATGCGGACTCCCCAAGAAAATGGCCCTGGAACTTTTCAAACCTTTCATCATCAAGAAACTTGAGGACCGGGGTTATGTCCATACCATCAAGAGCGCCCGCAAAATGGTGGAAAGGGTAAAGCCGGAGGTTTGGGATATTTTGGCCGAGGTTATCCGCGACCATAACGTCCTCCTCAACCGCGCCCCGACCCTGCACCGCCAGGGAATCCAAGCCTTCCAGCCTGTCCTTATCGAGGGAAGAGCCATTCAAATTCATCCCTTGGTTTGCACGGCTTTTAACGCGGACTTTGACGGGGATCAAATGGCCGTTCACGTGCCCTTGTCCAGCGAAGCCCAAATGGAATGCCGTTTCTTAATGCTTTCCACCAACAACATTAACTCCACCTCGAACGGCCGTCCGATCGTCACCCCGACGCAGGACATCGTTTTGGGTTCCTATTACATCACCAAGGAAATGCCAGGCGACAAGGGCGAAGGAAAGGTTTTCTCCAGCGCCCAGGAAGTGGTGATCGCTTTCGAGTCCCGGCAGGTCGGGAAACACGCCCGCATCAAGGTGCGCCGGAACGGCAAATTGGTGGAAACGACCGTTGGACGAGTTTTGTTCAACCAAGTCATTCCCGCCGAACTGCCCTACGTCAACCGGGTCATGACGAAAAAGGAATTGGGAGACCTGGTGGCCTTGTGCTATGAAAAGCTGGGCCAGGACAAAACCGTCAAACTTTTGGACGATATCAAGGAGTTGGGGTTCAAGTTCGCGACGATGGCCGGCATCACGGTTTCGATCGACGACATGTTGATCCCGAAGGATAAAGTCGAGATTTTAAAGCGTTCCTACAAGGAAGTCGCCGAAATCGAGAACCAGTATAAAAAAGGTATCATTACCGCCGGCGAGCGCTACAACAAGGTCATCGACATTTGGACCCACACCACCGACGAGATCGCCGAGGTCATGTTCGAGAATTTGAAGCGCGATCATCACGGCTTCAACCCCATTTACATGATGGCGGACTCGGGAGCCCGCGGTTCCAAGATGCAGATCCGGCAGTTGGCCGGGATGCGGGGACTCATGGCCAAGCCCCTCCAGAAAATCACCGGTTCTATCGGTGAAATCATCGAATCCCCCATCACCGCCAATTTCCGCGAGGGATTAACGGTTTTGGAATACTTCATCTCAACCCATGGAGCTCGAAAAGGGCTGGCGGACACGGCTTTGAAGACGGCCGACGCTGGTTATCTCACCCGCCGTTTGGTGGACGTAGCCCAGGAAGTCATCATCAACGCCGAGGATTGCGGCACGGCCAACGGCATCCGGGTTGGCGCCATTAAAGAGGGCATCGAAGTGATTGAGCCCTTGAAGGACCGTATTGTGGGCCGCGTGGTGGTCGACAACGTCGCGAATCTATTGACCTCCGAAGTGATTGTCCGCTCGGGACAAACGATCACGGAGGAAACCGCCGACAAGTTGGAAGAGGCCGGTATCGAGCAGATCCGGGTTCGCTCGGTTTTGACCTGCGAGTTGGAGAGGGGCGTTTGCGCCAAGTGTTACGGGGTGAGTTTGGCCAACGGCAAAGCCGTTCAAATCGGGGAAGCGGTCGGCATCATCGCCGCCCAATCCATCGGCGAGCCTGGCACCCAGTTGACCCTTCGAACCTTCCACGTGGGTGGAGCCGCCAGCCGCGCCTTGGAACAGTCCAAGATTGAATCGGGTAAAAATGGAAAGGTCCGCTTTCATAATTTGAAAGTGGTCGAGAACCGCAATAAAGAATTGATCGTTTTGAACCGTAACGGTGAAATTTCCGTTTACGACGAAAAGGGCAAGGCCATGGAAAACCACGTGGTCCCCTTTGGATCGACTTTGAAGGTCCACGAGGATGACTTGGTGAAGGACGGCCAATTGCTGGCCCATTGGGATCTTTATAAAGTCCCGATTTTCACCGAAGTCAGCGGAGTGGTGAAGCTGCAGGATATTATCCGCGGCGTCACCGTCCGGGAAGAAATCGACGCCTCGACCGGGTTGAAAGAGCGGGCGATCATTGAGTACAAGGACGAGAATCTTTCGCCCCGCTGCGTGATCATGGATCCTAAAACCGGGGAAGCCATCAAGAGCTACCGGGTTCCCACGGGATCGCTCATCAATGTGATGGACGGCGACAAGATTATGGCAGGGGATATCTTGGCCAAGATTCCCCGTGAGATTTCAAAAACCCGTGACATCACGGGCGGATTGCCGCGTGTCGCGGAATTGTTTGAAGCCCGGCGCCCCAAAGGCATGGCGGTTATTGCCAAAATCGGGGGGACGGTCAGTTTTGGAGTCGCTTCCAAGGGTTACCAAAAAGTCCTCATCGCCAATACCGAAGGCAAAAAAACGATCGAAGAGGAATATGCCATCCCTTATGGTAAGCATTTGAATGTTCATGAGGGAGACTTTGTCCGGGCGGGCGACGCTTTAACCGACGGACCGGTCGATCCCCATGATATTCTTGAGGTCCAGGGCGATGCGGCGGTTCAAGAATACCTTTTGAGCAAGGTTCAAGAGGTTTACCGTCTGCAAGGCGTGAAAATCAACGATAAGCACATTGAGACTATTATCCGCCAAATGATGAGGAAAATCGTGGTTCGGGACCCAGGGGATACCGAATTCCTCCCGAATCAACAGGTCGATAAGGGCAAGTTTAAGAAGGAAAATGAACGGGTTCAGGAAAAAGACGGAAAACCAGCCAATGCCAGGCCTGTTTTACTGGGTATCACCAAGGCTTCCTTGGGCACGGAAAGCTTTATTTCGGCCGCGAGTTTCCAGGAAACCACGAAAGTCCTGACTGAAGCGGCAGTATCGGGTAAAAGCGACGAATTAAGGGGCCTGAAGGAAAACGTGATTATGGGTCATTTGATTCCCGCCGGGACAGGCAGCGCCTTTTACAGGGGTGTAAAGATTAAGGTGGATGAGCCAGAAGAGGAGCTTCCCGAGGGTATCGCGGCAGCCCCGCCGGCTATGGAAATTATCGATGATTCGGATTTAAAAGCGGAAGAAGGCATTACAGATAAAAAAAGCCTTGACCAGGCCTAGGCCATTTGGTAGCCTACCCGTCCGCGTTTGAGCCGGGTTGTTGGTAAAAACGGTTATAAAATCCTCCTTTTTGGGGGAAATCGTGAGTACGGTTTCTCTTCAAAATGGTGAGCAACAGGAGGGATTTGCGTGATGATTCCCCCTTGGGTTTAACGACCCAAGGTTTGGTACGGAATACTCATTTGGCAAAGGCGGAGCTCACTGTCTTTGCCTTTTTTATTTTAGACGAGAGTCACCATGGAGGAAATTTTTGCCGACGCTTAATCAATTGGTCCGTTTGGGCCGCGAAAAAAGCAAGCATAAAACCAAATCGCCGGCGCTCAAGGCCTGTCCTCAAAAGCGCGGGGTTTGCGTCAAGGTGGCCACGATGACCCCTAAAAAGCCGAACTCGGCTCTCCGGAAAATCGCTCGCGTGCGCCTGACCAATGGAATGGAAGTCACCTGCTATATACCCGGTGTGGGACACAACCTGCAGGAGCATTCGATTGTTTTGATCCGCGGCGGCCGCGTAAAGGACTTGCCCGGCGTTCGCTATCACATTATTCGCGGCGCTTTAGACGCCGCGGGAGTCGCTGACCGTAGGCAAGGACGATCCAAGTATGGAATGAAACGGCCCAAAAAAGAAGCGGCCGCGAAAGCGAAGGAGTAACACATGCCTCGTCGAAAAGTGGCGGCAAAAAGAGAAATACTTTCTGACTCGCGATACAACAATAAGCTGGTCGCCAAGTTCATCAATTGCATGATGTACGATGGCCAAAAAATGGTCGCCACCCGCAGCTTCTATGACGCCCTGGATGTGTTGGGCGAGAAGCATGGCGAGGGGGCTTTGAATGTTTTTAAGACCGCCATTGATAACGTGAAGCCGGTTTTGGAAGTTAAGTCCCGCCGGGTCGGCGGTGCGACTTACCAGGTGCCGGTTGAAATCCGGCCGGAACGCCGGGTGTCCTTGGCCATCCGTTGGATCTTGACCGCGGCGAGGGCCCGGAAAGAAAAAACTGTCGCTGAAAAACTAGCCGCAGAATTGGCGGACGCCTTTAAGAACCAAGGGACGTCGATCAAGAAAAAAGAAGATACTCACAAGATGGCGGAAGCGAACCAAGCTTTTGCCCACTACCGCTGGTAATTGAGGGTTTAAATTGACGACACGTCAGATACCATTAGCGCGCACCCGTAACATCGGCATCATGGCCCATATTGACGCGGGTAAAACCACGTTAACTGAGCGTATTCTTTTTTATACGGGCCGTACCCATAAGATTGGGGAAGTGCATGACGGCGCCGCCACCATGGATTGGATGCCCCAGGAGCAGGAGCGCGGAATCACCATCACGTCGGCTGCCACGACTTGTTTCTGGAAAACCAACCGCATCAACATCATCGATACGCCTGGACACGTTGACTTTACGATTGAAGTGGAGCGCTCCCTTCGCGTTTTGGACGGTGCCATCGGCGTTTTTGGAGCCGTAGAAGGCGTGGAGCCCCAATCGGAGACGGTTTGGCGCCAAGCGACAAATTACGGAGTTCCCCGGATCGCCTTCGTCAATAAAATGGACCGTGTCGGCGCCGATTATTTCGCCGCCATTTCCCAAATGAGGACCCGTTTAGGCGCCAACGCCCATGCGGTAACTTTGCCGGTCGGTTTTGAGGATAAGTTCGAGGGTATCATTCACTTGGTGGAGATGAAATGTTACCGGTGGCTGGATGATTCCTTGGGCGCTAAATTCGAGATCGAGGAAATTCCGGCGGACTTGAAGGAAATGGCCGACACCTACCACAAGGAATTGGTGGAAGCCGTCGCCGAGTTCGACGATGTGGTGATGCAAAAGTACCTGGATGGAAAAGAAATTTCCGCCGAGGAATTGCAAAGCTGTATTCGAAAAGGAACCATCTCCAATAAATTCAACCCGGTATTTTGCGGCTCGGCCTTCAAAAACAAAGGCATTCAGCCTTTGCTGGACGCCGTCATCAACTACCTGCCCTCGCCCATTGATATTCCCCCCGTTAAGGGCCATAACGCCGATACGAACGAAGAGGAAACCCGTGAAGCCAATGATGACGCTCCCTTTTCGGCCTTGGCCTTTAAAATCATGACGGATCCCCATGTGGGGAAATTGGTTTACTTCCGCGTTTATTCCGGAACGCTTTCCATCGGATCCTATGTTTATAACTCCACCAAGGGAAGCCGTGAGCGCATCGGCCGGCTCTTGCAGATGCACGCCAACAAACGGGAAGAAATTAAAGAAGTTCATGCCGGGGATATCGCCGCCACCGTCGGTATCAAGACCATTACGACGGGCGATACCCTTTGCCTCGAGGAAAAACCCATCATCTTAGAACGAATGGTTTTCCCGGAGCCTGTCATTTCAGTCGCGATCGAACCCAAAACCAAAGTCGACCAGGAAAAAATGGGCATGGCCCTGAGCAAGCTGGCGGAAGAAGACCCTTCTTTCCGCGTGAAGGGCGACGAGGAGACGGGCCAGACCATCATTTCGGGGATGGGTGAACTTCATTTGGAAATTATTGTGGACCGCATGATGCGGGAGTTCAACGTCCAAGCCAACGTCGGTAAACCCCAAGTCGCCTACCGCGAAACCATCCGTAAAACCGTCGAAGCGGAAGGTAAATATATCCGTCAAACGGGGGGCCGGGGTCAATATGGCCATGTTTACATCACCTTGGAGCCTCAGGAACCAGGCAAGGGCATTGAGTTTGTCGACGCCGTCAAGGGCGGTACGGTTCCTCGCGAATATATCCCCGCGGTCGAGAAGGGGATGATGGAAGCCAAGGACACGGGGGTGTTGGCCGGCTATCCCGTTGTCGATTTCAAATTTACCCTGACCGATGGTTCTTATCATGATGTGGACTCGAATGAAATGGCCTTTAAAATCGCGGCTTCCATGGCCTTTAAAGACGCTATGAGGGAAGCGAGCCCTGTGATCCTGGAGCCGGTGATGGATGTGGAGGTTGTGACTCCCGATGACTTTATGGGTCCGGTGATGGGCGACCTTCAATCGAAACGGGGAAAAATCGAGGGAATGGAATTGCGCGGTACGGCCCAAATTATCCGTTCCAAGGTTCCCTTGTCCGAGATGTTTGGTTATTCGACGAATTTACGGTCGATGACCCAGGGCCGGGCCACTTACACCATGCAGTTCGCGCATTACGAGGAAACTCCGAAGTCGGTTCAACAGGAAATTATCGCAAAAGTGAAGGGCTGATAAAATCCGCGCCCGGGGGGCGCAAGGGGAGGCGTGTCTATGTCAAAAGAGAAATTCGTTAGGAACAAGACCCACGTGAATATTGGAACGATCGGACACGTCGATCACGGCAAGACGACCCTGACGGCGGCGATCACGACGGTGCTGGCGAAGAAGGGCTGGG